>SDBT01000561.1_pt1 | contig 59273 bp, 53 predicted proteins | sample 2277101 | NCBI WGS metagenome assembly SDBT01 (sample SAMN10404973, study PRJNA504765) | marine sediment metagenome | isolation source: marine sediment core GS10_PC15, 103 cmbsf | place: Arctic Ocean: Southern Knipovich Ridge | collected 2010 | reverse complement strand
ATGATACGGTTGCACAGATTACAGATATAGCAAAATCATGGGATGCGCTGTTAAACGACGGAGCCGCAAAAACTGTTGCAGCTGCAAGAAAGGCATAAGATAAAAATCTGAAAATTAAAACGCCGGCGGGTAAGGCCCGTGGAGATATGAAGTGAAAAAATTTGTATGGAGACTGCAAAGGCTCCTTGACATTAGAATAAAACAGGAAGAATCGATTCGGGCCGAGCTTGTTGCAATTACAGAACAGGCTGTTTCGCTGCGAGGCCGGATTATGATGCAGAAAACAATACTGCGCAGAATGCTGGCTGAGATGGAACAAAAAGAGGGTTCACAGAGACTCGCAGAACAGGAATTTTTTTTCAAATATGCTCATATAAGCGATGAACGAATAAAAAAACTCGAGGAGCAATTAGCCGAGGTTGAGATACTTCGCAGAGAAAAGATAAAAGAACTTATGGTAATAAGAAAATACAGGAAAGGCCTGGAAAAACTCAGAGAAAAGGCCAAAGCGGAATATTTGATAGAACAGAATGCCTATGAGCAGAAGGACCTGGATGAAAAAACCAGTATGAGTATCGCCCGTGAAATCATCCGGCAGTCATAATATACTGACCTCAATTTAAGAATGGTTAATAAAAATTTGCAGGAGAAAGAAAATGAAAAAAATACATATTATAATAGCGGCAGTTGCAGGATTGGTTTGTTTTGGCGGCTCATTCTTTGCCACCAGGCTTCTGAAAAAACCGGTCCCCGTAATACCTGAAATCGCAGAAACCCGACAGGAATCACAACGGTCCGGATTTGACGATAATTTTCAGGTTGCCATGGCCCCGACATCGTCTGTTCCGCAAGAAGATGCCAGTTTCAAGAATATGCAGATAAGACAACTACAGAATCTCATCTACGATATTCGTGAGAGGATGAAAGAACACCGACAAAAAGAGAAAGGCCTGTCCCGTGAAGAACAACGGATACTGACAGCCAAAAACAATCTCCAGGCCGACATTGAGCGGCTTGAAAAGCTGCGCGTTGAACTGACGGCGTCACTGTCGGCCCTGAAGCGGGAACAGGAAAATCTCAAAACCAGCAAGATGGAAATTACTAAAATAGAAAAAATCAATATGCAGCTTATCGCCAGCAAATACGATAAGATGAAACCGGAGCAATCCGGTCCGATCGTAACGCAGATGATAGCAAATAAGCAGCTTAACGATGTTGTAATGATTCTGTATTATATGGATGATAAAACAGCCGCAAAACTGCTTGGCAGCCTTGATCCAAAAATTGCGGCAGCGTTACTTGACAGATTAAAACGAGTTACAGAAAGTGGGTAATTGATGGATTTAGCAACGGTTGGCGGACTTATTCTGGGATTTTTGACGATTGGACTTTCCATCTTCGCGACGGGAAGTGGCGGTGCGTTCATACATATACCATCAATGGCAATTGTGATCGGGGGAATGCTCTGCTCAACGCTTACTCACTTCTCAATGGCTCAATTTCTCAGTATATTTACCGTAGTTAAAAAAACCTTTACAAGCAAACTGCTCACGCCCTCTGAACTTATTCAGCAGATTGTCAACTATGCCGCTATCAACAGGAGAGATGGTGCGCTGGCTCTGGAAGAGCAACTACGAAAAATTGATGACAAATTCGTCCAGAAAGGTTTGCAAATGCTCGTTGATGGTCAGGACGAAGAATCTGTCAGGGATTTGATGGATTTGGAAATACAACATCTTCAGGACAGGCATAATCTTGGAAAAATGATTCTCGATCATATGGGGGCATCGGCACCGGCAATGGGAATGATAGGAACCCTTATCGGCCTGGTCGCTATGCTCAGGAACCTCAGCGACCCGTCCAGCCTCGGTGCGGGTATGGCCGTTGCGCTTATCACAACATTTTACGGTGCATTCTTATCAAACCTGCTATTCATACCTCTGGCAGGCAAACTGGGAATCTATTCAAAAAAAGAAGCGCTCGTTATGGAAATGACAGTAGAGGGGATCTGCGCCATATCAAGGGGTGAAAATCCAACCGTTGTTCGTGAGAAAATGCAGGCGTTTGTCGCACCGAGTAACAGGGAAGACATCAGGGCAACGATATAAATGGCACGGAAAAAAGAAAAGAAGGAAGATGACGGCCCGAAAGGTGCTCCTGAATGGATGGTTACATTCAGCGATTGTATGACGCTGCTGTTGACTTTTTTTGTGCTTTTGCTCAGCTTTTCTTCTTTCGGGCCGGACAAACTGTCCGACCTTGGAAAAATTTTCAGGGAAGCCATGCCGGCAAGTGGTATGGCAAAATCATCAAGTGAATCTACAGTCTGGGAGAATATCCAGTTCCAGAATGTGGAAAAACTTGCCGAAGGCACCGAAGCCCGCAAGGACACCGACAATAAAAATGATAGTTACATGATTGAAAAAAAGCCGCTGGATTTTCGAAATCTCAAGGTCTTTTCAATACCATCGGACAAAGTTTTTTGGGGAAACGGAACTGCGATAACCAAAGACGCCAAAGAAATGCTTGATTCTCTGGCAAAGTACATTAATCGCATGCCGTCAAGACTCGTGGTCAGCGAAAACGGTCCGGGAACAAACCAAAATATCGGGTTCGCACGGTCACTGACAATAATCAAATATATGTCTGAAAACGGCGGAGTCAAAGAGGATAGCATCGGCATCAGCGCATCAAGCACTGTTATCAAAAAACGCATCCAGAGGCAAAGAATGGTTGAGATTACACTTCTTGACAGGAATGTATATCAATGAGCCGGAAAAAAAAGAAAAGCGCCGAAATGGGAAAACCGAAAGTTCCTGCATATATTGTTACATTCTCGGATATGGTAACTTTACTGCTGACTTTCTTTGTACTGCTGCTGAGTATGGCCGGCAACCAAAGCACGAGGATATTTAAAACCGCACAAAGTGCCTTCAAGAGCGAAATGGATTGTTTCGGTATTTCCGGTTTTATGTCCAGCAAATACGACGTACCAAAGTTAGATCACACAAAGGTAAAGTACCGTTCCAAAGAAGGAAGCGATGTAAGTGAAAGGTCCACAGATTCTCAGGCAGAAATGCTTCGGCGAATTATTCTCGACCTCGAAAAAACGATGAAGATCACACCATCACAAATAACCTGTCGCAGCAAGGACTTCAATGTAACTGATATTCACTTCAATCGCGGGAAATGGGATCTGAGTGGCTCCGCAAAAGAATACCTGACAAAATACAGCCTGTCTTTGCAGGAAAGTTTCACTGGCCAAAACCCGCCGACCATATACGTAGTCGGTCTGGCAGGAAAGGAAAGGACTGAAAAACAGAGGTGGATACTGTCAGCCCGCAGGGCGCAGTCGGTGGCTGACTTTTTGAGGCAGAATCTACCGGAAGACTCGAAATGGCGCCTCTATTGCTGGGGTGCAGGCGGCGGCGGACAGTGGAGCAGTAACACAGGCCCGATGAACAAAGATGCAGAGATTATGATATCAGTATTGAGTGAGTAGGAGGTATGAAGGCAACTGCCCGGATGGATGGATAGTTGTTCGCTTTCTTTGCGCGGTGTCCGATTTCTCAACGCAGTTGCGCGCAATTCAGTGTATTTTACCAAACCTGCCCATATTTGCCATTTCGGCACGGAAATTGCTCAATAAAACCATATGGTACTGTCTATAACAAAGGTTAGAAGAGCAAAGCTGTTGATTTACACTGCAATCGCGATATGGCTGTGCTCATCGTTTTTATGCACACCCCGTTTATACGGCGGAGATGTGCAAAAGACGGATTCATACAAAACCGACCGGACCGAAAGGGCTCCCAAAGAACCGTATCAATTAAAATTTGGCAAAGATAACAATAGCACAAGCGGTGAACTGATAGGGCAATTCATAAAGGGAATTTTGTTTGTCGGCCTGCTGGCGGTAGCAGTGTTTTTCCTGTCAAAAAAAATCCTTCCTAAAATTGCACACAAATCCGGCAAAAATATCTCCGTTACAGAAACCGTGCAACTTGGCAGAAATAAAACCCTGCATCTGGTAAAAATCAACGATAACCAAACCATGCTCATAGGCAGTACAAACGAAAACATAAATCTCATCGCTGATGTAACGGTATCACTGTTGAACGATTATGGCGAACTGACCGAGGAAAAATGACACTAAAACCAATACAAATCTTCATCACTCTGGCTGTTGTTTTGTTATTGACCGGCCTCTGTCATGCCCAGGAAGGTGATTCTGCCGTAGATGGCGAAATGTCAACAATGCCTTCGCTTGCCGACATAGTCAAAGTAATCGACAAGGCCACCTCCGCGAGGACAGACGAAAAACCCGCTGAATGGACAACACCGGTAAAACTGGTAATTATCTTTACCTGCATCGCGCTTGTGCCGACACTGCTGGTCATGACTACCTCGTTTACCCGTATTATCATTGTACTTAGTTTTGTACGCAGAGCACTTGCCACCCAGTCGATTCCCCCCAACACCGCAATAGTAGGGCTGGCGCTGTTTCTTACGATTTATACCATGGCTCCGACATTCAAATTGATTAACGAACACGCCATTGAGCCATACATTGCAGAAGAGATAGAGTTCAACGACGCTGCAGTTGAAGCCGGCGAAATAATCAAGGGCTTTATGATTCGCCAGGCCCGACAGAGCGATGTTGCACTGTTTGTCAACATGTCAAAGTCCCCGCAGCCGCAGTCGCCAGCCGACATTCCTCTTCATGTCATAGTGCCGGCCTTTATTATCAGCGAATTCAGAACAGCCTTTGAGATAGGCTGCCTCATGTTTATTCCGTTTCTGCTGCTGGATCTGGTGGTGGCCAGTATCCTGCTTAGTGCCGGAATGATGATGCTTCCGCCGGTAATGATTTCTCTGCCGTTCAAGCTGATTCTATTTATCCTTGTCGATGGCTGGGGAATTTTGTCCCACAGCTTGAGTTTGAGTTTTAAGTGACGAGTTTTAGAGGTATTGCGAAATGAATACGGAATATATTTTATATCTTGGCCGACACACACTTGAAACCGCTATGATTCTTGCGGCACCTCTTTTGATTACATGTATGGGCGTCGGTATATTAGTCAGTCTGTTCCAGGCGGTAACATCGCTGCGGGATATGACCCTGACAATGGTTCCGAAGCTTTTGTGCATGGGTTTTGTGGCGATACTATTCGGTAACTGGATGCTGCAGGTAATAATTCAGTTCACACACGAAATATTCAACCAGATTCAGACATACGGCTACTAAATATGGATCTGCTCGGCGGAAAAATACTCGGTTTCGTCCTGGTGATGACCCGCATCGGTGCCTTTTTCGCAACGGCTCCGATTTTTAGCTGGAAATCAATACCTGTAAAAGTCAAACTGGTTACCGCGCTTCTGCTGTCTGTGTTTTTCGCAAACAACACCGGCTATCTTATCAAAGGCGATGATACACTCGTTCTGGAAGCTGCAATCCTGATGGCGATGGAAATTCTTTACGGTCTTGCCATGGGCCTTACCGCAACTTTTCTTTTTACCTCCGTAAAAGTCGGCACCAGAATCGTCGAAAGACAGATGGGACTTGCCATGGCAAGTATACTGGATCCACTGAGCGGAGAAAGCGGGCAAACTCTCGGGGTTATGATAGAAATGATTTTTATACTCCTGTTCCTCTCGGCCAACGGTCATCATATGTTTATAATAACTATGTCAAAAAGTTATGATGCCTTCCCGATCGGAACTATACCACAGATAGGGACCTTAACCGAAGGGCTTATCACCACCAGCGTAACAATGCTGATACTCGGACTGAAGATAAGTGCCCCAATGTTGGCAGCCTCCTTTCTTCTGATGGTAATACTTGGTGTCATGGCCAGAATTGCACCGGAGATGAACATATTGTTCCTCTCGCTTCCTATGAGAGTTTGTATGGGTCTGCTTATGGTTGGGATATTTTTCCCGTTTATAAACAACTTCGTAGAAGATTTCGCCGGATGGATGGACAAGTTAATGCCATTGTAAATTAGAATACAGAATACAGGAGACAGGAGGCAGAATAAAAATGATTTTTCCGAATTAAATAATCAATAATCATTAATCGATAATCAATTAAAAGATGCCTGAAAAAGAACAAAAAACCGAACAACCAACCAGCAAGCGGTTATCAGAAGCCCGCAAAAGGGGAGAGCTCCCCCAAAGTGAAGAACTGCTGTCGGCAGCATCCATCATTGCACTTATCTCTATATTAGTCTTCAGGGGTCAACACGTGGTTGACTGGTCAATGATACAGATGAGAGAGGCATTTTCATGTAATACCGACAGCATATCAAGTTCACGGGTCTTTGCCAGCTTTGCCAATGGTAAAATCGTGGATTTCGTAATACTTATGATACCATTCTGGCTTACTCTGATGATTGCCGGGATAACAACAAGCGTTTCAATCAACGGATTTAATGTCGCATCAAAAGCGTTAAAATGGAAATTCAGTTCACTTAACCCAATCAGTGGTTTCAAAAAAGTTTTTGTCTCGGTAAATTCCATGATTAAACTGGGGCTTTCGATAATAAAAATTATTTTTATAACATTAATCGTATCTACTTATGTCAGCTCTAAAATAAATATTATTGCCACTTTCCAGTGGGTATGGACCGGAGAGCTTCTCGCTCTTATATCCCGCCTGATTCTGGGTGTATTAATAAGGATCTCTATTGGCCTGCTCATTATCGGTTTTGCCGACCTTATCTACCGTAAGTGGAAATACATACAGGATTTGAAAATGACAAAGCAGGAGGTTAAAGACGAAAGAACAAGCGCAGAAGGCTCGGTTGAAATAAAAAAGCGTATTCGCACCGAACAGTTCAAACGAGCTGTCCAGCGAATGCTCCAAAATGTGCCAAAGGCAAATGTCGTACTCGTAAACCCTACACATGTCGCCGTTGCGCTGCGATATGACCCTGACACTATGGCCGCACCGATCGTTGTAGCCAAAGGCGGGGACCACCTTTGCGAAAAAATCAAGGAAATCGCCCGTGCCTATGGTGTACCGATCATCAGAAGGCCGACCATTGCCAGAGAGCTGTATGCAACAGTCGAACTGGACCATCCGATACCGGATAAACTGTTTGTCGTCGTAGCCGAGATACTCGCCCTCATCTTCAGGCTGCGCCATAACAGATAGTTCTTGTAAATCAGCACAAATTCGCTATACTCTAACGGTATAGTGCCTTCTGATAACGATACAACTAAAGTACACAACGGGGGACGCATTTTGTTTGCCCGCGGCGCTCTCTTTACCGCCGCTGTGACAGCCCTGCTGGCAGGCCTCATTCTGCCTGGAAAAGCCATGGCCCTGGATATACTGTGGGTTTTCAGCCTCTCTGCTACCGCGGCAATACTGCTGATTAGTTTATTGGCAAAAAACATCACGGAGTTGAAAGGTTTCGAACTGCTGGTTGCCGCAGCAACACTGCTTAGGATGGCGGTCAATATCAACTCTGCAAAACTGATTTTCCTGCATGGATATGGTGGAACGGTAATCGAGACTTTCGGAAAAGTTATCTGTGCCAGCGGAACACTTTGGATAGCATCGATTTCACTGCCGATTACCGTTGTAGCGGCGATATTGATTTTCGCGGCGGCAAAACGAATTACAAACCTGTCAGATAATTTTGGCTCTGAAATAATGCCGATCAAGCAAGCCGGTATCGAAACAGACTTAGCTGGCGGTATGATAACCGCCGAAGATGCCGCCCGCTTAAACGAATCGGTCAATAAAGAATGCCTGTTTTACCTTAACATCTCCGACATCGCCCGGCTCTTCAGGCTCGATGCAGTAGCAGCTTCCATTATGGTCGGTGTCCTGATTGTATTGCAAACCCTGCTCTCATCGACGGGTATTTCAGGCCCCGCTGCTGCAATACAGAATGCCGCAGGTGCCGTTGGCGGAGCGGCAGCACTTGCACTTGCACCCGGAATGATTATTGCGATGGCATCAGCGTACCTCCTGGCAAAGGCCTGCCAGTCAGTCGCGGCTGAAGAAAAAAAAGGCCGCACCCGGCCAAGAAAGACCATCGAGGTAATTACAACCGACACCGGCGAAACTGAAGAGGTTGAGCTGCTGAACCCCGAATTTGCTGACCAGGATGACGCAAGCGAAGCTGCCGCACAACGGACCGAAAATATCGCAAACTTTGAACCGCCCGCCAGCCGGCAGGAAATCAGTCAGGACGAACCAAATATAATACCGGTAGGCCACAAATTCAAAAATATCGAAGACTATTACGACGATATCGCCAAACATATTACAGATCTGGACAGCGAAGAAATGCCGGTACTGCTGGCCGCCGAAAATATAAATGAACTGCCGGTAACAGTGGCGGTAAATGTCGCTGTAAGAATCTCACAGACCAGCGGCAAAACTCTGCTGATTGATGCCGACCCCGCAAGGAACGCAATTTCAAAGGCATTCGATATTTCAACTGAAAAAATCGCCGACGATGGCGCTGATACCTGTATCGATAATCTATCGGTATGGACAGATGATACCTTAGAGACCATCGATGCGGAAAAATTGGATGATAAAATGGCCCGGCTGAAAAACCGCTACGAAAAGATAATCATTTACGCGCCGAATATGACTTCTCCGCATCACGCGGTAACGCTGACGAAAATTGCAAAACGGGGGGTGGTTTTCTCATCGGGCGATATAGACAGAAGCAAGGTCTATCAGCTTCTGCTGACCTCACCCTGCAAACCTGTCGCCGTTATGCTAAGTCCAAAAAAAGCAGTTTGAAAACGGGCACCTGCTTATAACATCATCAGCCCGCCCATCTGCTGCTGGATCATCGAGAGCAATCGTTCAAGCCGTGCAAACTTGTTTATAAGTCTCAGTTCCGAGGTAGCAAGACGCGTCTGCTCAATCTCTATCAGGTCGTCGAGATTATTCATCTTGTCACTAATGGCATCGAGACTGATAGGCACCCTGCCATCGACACTGTCAAGCATATCATCCAGCGATTCATCCAGTGCCCCGGCAAAGCCCTGCTTAACCGTCAAAACCGCTGTGTAGGTACCTGCTGCCTGGTTCAGATCGACCGTAAAGTAAAGACCGTTTTCATCGTAAACGGGAAAGCCCAGACTGTCAAAAGTTGAATCACCGTTAATGGTATTGCCGTCAATGATAGCTGTTCGCGCATCGGCTTCGGTTTCATCTTCGCCCCATATCAGAGCAGAAGTCGGATCGCCACCGCTACCCGGTATAATCACCTTTACATTATATACACCTGCGGTCGTGTATTTGCTTGCCTCATAAAACTTGATAATTTCGCTGTCGCTGGTGCCTGTCTTAACGGCACCTATTAGCTCAAGAACTCCGAGATAGTCGTCGGATATCGCCTCGTCAAATGTATTACCATCCAGCTTTAACATACCATCTGTATTAAATTCAAGACCGATATCCTGCGGGCGATAAAAACTGTCATCGCTGGTAAACCCGCTGGTGGCTAAATTCAACGGAGACTTTATCAGGCTCTTTACCGTATTGACAACATACTCCCGGGCAAGCGGGCCGGAAGTATTTGTCTTTTCGTCATAGGAGGTCTGTTCCTTAATATAACCATGAACAGTGTTATACGCCGTAACCAGCGCCTCCAAAAGCCCCTTGAGCGATTCGGTATCCCTTGTTACGGTTATCTCCTCGCTGTCGTAACTACTGGTGGTCGAATTCCATGTATCATCATGCAGATTAATAGTAACACCAGCCAACACATCATCAATCGAATTCGTACTCCTGCTTATCCAGTTATCACTTCCCTTCGTATACTCCGTAAAAACATAATTTGAACTTTCAGGAGGGTCAAGTCCGCTGGAGTCTATTGTAATCATGTTAGCATCACCAATAGTGGAACGAAAAGTAAAAGTAGTAGCACCCGCTTGATCTAATTTGGTTCCTCCAACAACAATATCACCAGCCCCAACATTCGATAAAGCCTCCAGAGCTGCTTGAACGGTTGCGTTGTTTGCCCTGCGGTCAAGGGCCTCGGTTGTTTGGCCGTTATAAGTCAATGTATATTCATTGGTTGTCCCACCGGCGCCGGCTGGAACGGTTGGTGTTAGATACTGCACCTCACTAACATCCGATGAAGACGGTGGGTATCCATCGACCTTGATTTTCGCATCCTGAGCTGATTGTGTCTCCATAAAGGTCGAAGATGCAAGGCTGGTGACATCGGCGGTTATGCTGTCGCCAGCGGTTGTCTGGCTGATAGTCGGAAGCGAGGTAAGTGTTCCCGTTGAATCTGTACCCGCCTCAAATGTTAGAACAATGGTCAGGCTGCTCGCACCAAAGGTAGTATCGGTAACTTTAATGCTGCCGTTAGAATATGTAGCCTTTACTGTATCATCAAAGGCCTCTTCAATTTCGCTCAAAAGGTCCTCAATAGTAGAGTACTGGTTAAAGTTAAAATTGTAATCGACAGCGGTTCCATCGTGCTGAGTACCCGTAATGTTGATATTATCCGAAGTTGAACCGGTACCTATCTCGCCGTTACAGCCGTCGAGGTCGTTAAGTTTCGTAGTTTTGGCGGCATTTTCACCATCCACCTCTAATGTGGTATCGGCGGTATGCACCTCTGTATTACTGTCATTTACAGATATAGCGTAATCGGTACCGTTCTCTTTGCCGTTTAGAACGAGATGATATACACCATCGGAACCATCGTCGTATTTGAGAATACTCGCCGTTACACCGGGATTATCGGTGTCATTATTGATCAAGCCGACCAGATCATCCAGTGTCGTCATCGCCGAGGTCTGTACAACCAGCTCTTCATTATTATATGAAAAGATAAAGTTGCCCGCACCGACGAATGAAGTAGAATACTTATAGCCGTCGTGAACCCATCGCTCGGAAGTTGCCAATTGTTTGACCTGGATGGCGTGGTTGCCTTCAGAGGCATTGGAATTTGCTGAAGCTGTCAGAAAATCGCTATCGCTGGTGCTCACGCTGAAGCCTCTAAGACTGCTGCTGTCGGCTAAGTTCTCAACCGCCATACTATACGACTTGAGCTTATCCTGCAGGTCCGTCATAATGTCGTATTTTTCTTCCTGATATTCCTTCCTTGCCTCCAGAGCATACATTCTCCTGCGGTTGACCTCCATCAACTGCTGAACAATAGCGCCGGTATCGATTCCGGTTGCAAGACCTGGTAATTGTATTTCAGACATAATAAAAATTCCTTCCTTCTTACTTCAACCAAAAACCTCTACTCGATTATCGGTATTTTCTCTCGCCAAATTCACAGAGAAATAGTTTTTAATACTGATAATTCCTTTCTATTCACAACATTTATCGTCCTTAGTTGCATATTTTCATTAACAGATTCTTTGCTTCCGCATTGCCCGGCTGGATTTGAAGCTCTGCCTGACATTCCCGCCTCGCCTGGTCAATTTTTCCGAGCTGTGCCAATGCAATTGCTCGACCATAGTGCAAATTTGCGATTTTCACACCTGTCCCTTCTGCCCTGCCGAAACAATCCAACGCCAGCCCAGGCCGAGATGATTGAAGATATCCAACTCCCTGCCTGAACAGGTCAGCAGCGGTTTGTTTTCCGGAATCCGCCACCGCCGAAAATGCAGCTGCAGGAGTCTTTCCGGCCTGCTGAAGAAGCATAGCTTTGTAGTGGTCGCCGTACTGTCGATAGTATTGCGGAAACTTAACCATATTACCGTTGCTAAGCCTGTAGAATGTATCGACCAGGTATTTGAGAAAATACTGCTGTTTAGCCATCGGCTCCTGTATCTGATTGAGTTGCGGACACAGCATCTGGGCCGGATAAACAGAAAGCATTTCATTGAGCGTCCGCGCCATAAGTTCATTTCTTGCCTTAAACTTATTGGAGTTACTTGAAGCCAGCCGCCTATAGAAATATATCGACGAGTTATCAACTCTCTTGAACTTTATCTTCCATGCATTTTTGCACAGAAAGTCAAAATCCTCAACCGTATCAAGCTGCGGATACATTGCTTTTTGGAACAGTTCTTTTTTCTTAAGACTGCCCGGATTTGGGATCGGACCATATCCATTAGCAAAGAGAAACGCCGGAAGAACACTGCTGTCAGGAAAATCCATATACTCCCACACCGCACCGGTCGGCGAGTCGAATTCATCCGTCAGTACAAGTTTGGCAGGGTAGAGATAGTCAGCATCAGGATTTTTTACCGCACATGCCACCATCTTTTTAATATAGTCCGGCGCAATAAAATCATCCGAGTCGACACCGATTATATATTTGCCGCCTGCTTTCATAATCGCACGGTTCATCCCTGCCGCAAAGTTCTTATGCTCCTTATAAATATACTTTACCCTTGGGTCATTGTATGAAGAAACAATCGAGGCGGTACTGTCTGTGCTGCCATCATCAACGATTATCAACTCAAAATTAGTATATGTCTGCGCCAATACCGAATCAATCGCCTTACCGATATACTTTTCTGTATTATATGTTACCATATATACCGAAACCAGCGGCTGTTCATCGCTGTCGAAAAAGTACATATTTTTATACAGAGCTCTGAATCTTACATTTGCCCCAATCCATGCGGCAATATCATCGACACTGCGATTCTCAATACTTGCTGGTATATTCTCACAACACAATAAACCTTTACTAATAATCGTATTCAAGAACATCAAATACTGCCCCACATCACGATAGTGCGCATCTGCCATTGCCGAAATATTATACATAAACAATTCATCATAGTTTATATTGTCTCTTGCTGCTACTATGGCACATCTCCGCTTAACGGCATTTATCTTGGCCTTTGCTCTGGCCATCACACTAACTTTCGCTTTCCGTTCGCCATGGCACTGTGAATCCGGCAGCTCCCTGGCCAGGTAAAGGACTTTATCTATAAATTTTAGTTCTGCGACCTCTTCCATTTTATAGATAATATCTTTGTCCTCGGCATATATGATATCCTCATCATATCCTTCGGTCTTCAAGTAATCGGCCAGCTTAAATGTCTTGAACTGACTGATTGTGTCGCAATCGATACTGGATTTACCCGGCAGGACGGCCTTGTTCGTTCCAACTCGAATCGGCAGCAGGTTCTTATCGCAATGCTGTTTTTTAGAATACATAAACCCGCACTCAGGATTTTTTACGTGTTCATTATACATCACCTCAATTGCGTCAAATGTCAGACAATCATCGCTGTCAAGTATCCCGAAGTACTCGGTTTGAACATTGGCGATTGCAGTTTTAAGGGCAGCGGTATAGCCGGCGTTTTTCTCGTGCCGGATGAGTCTTATCCGTTTATCGGCAAGATAAGGCTGAATCTTTTTCAGCGAATCATCAGTCGAGCAGTCGTCAACTATTATCAATTTCCACTCTTTAAAACTCTGATTAAGTACGGATTTAATCGCCCCGCCGATATATCCTGCATGATTGTAATTTGTCAGAACAATAGAAAATTTCGCCGGACCCGCTGCTGTGCCGTCCCTCATCATTAAATTCTCCACTGATACCTCAGCGTCGGGCCCTAACAGATTGAATAATACCTGCTGTCTTCTTTGATGCGCATTTGCCTTCGCCGTCTCTGCGGATTGCAGGCTTATTCGTTCCTTTTCAGGCCCTCGACACTGCGAGTTTGGCAACTCACGATACAGATACAGACATTCATCCACAAAATGCAGTTGCGTTACTTCCTCCATCCGATAGCTGATGTCCTTGTCCTCGGCGTATAAAATATCCTCATCATAGCCTCCTGATTTGAGATAGTCGGCCAATTTGAATGTTTTGAAATGACTGACCTTATCTACCTGGAGATTAGACTTACCTACCTCTATATTATCGCAATATCCAATCCGCCTTGGCGACATATCGGGATAACAAGCCGCAAACTGAGAATATATCATCCCGCAACTCAGATGTGAGATATGATATTGATACATCGTTTCAACGGCGTTTTCCAGAAGGCAGTCATCGCTGTCGAGGATGCCAAAATAATCCGACCGGACAGCAGCTATTCCCGTTTTCAGTGCCGGCGTATAACCACGGTTTTTCGGATGCTGAACCAATCGTATTCTGCTATCCGCAAGATAAGGCTTAATCACTTCAAGCGAATTATCCGTCGAACAATCCTCAACGATTATCAGCTCCCAATCTTTGAATGTCTGTTTTTGTACCGATTCTATCGCCTCGGCGATATACTTTCCCTTGTTGTAATTGGCCATTATTATGAAAAATTTTGCCGAACCCGCCTTGATCCAATTTTCTGGAAGCACATCTTTGGTATTTTTTTCACTTGTGTTAAACCACTGCCGTGGAGCAAATACTATCTTATCGCTCTTTCGATTCAGCAAAGCGGCCCACAATGAAAAAGTACTGTTGGCAATGATGTGATGTTTGCACTGGCTCATCAGGCGCAAATCTTCATAGTTTTTCTCGGGCCCGTTATGGTCAACAAGTGTTGTCGGGAGATTCAGTTTCAAATTCTCACGCGCCCACTGCGGATCGTCGCTGAATATAAAGAAATGAGGATTCTTAACGGTCTTCGTAAGCTCATCCACACAGCCAAGATAATAATCGATACCGCAGGAGCCATGTATCTGCTGGGTTCTTGCATCGCTGACATAATCGCCCCTGCGAATATGCAGACTCACCGATTGCGTCGAAGCGATTTGCTCGGCAATCTGGCGGTTTCTGCCAGCCGCGGCTGTCTTAACCGTAAACTCCTGCTGGATAATATCAGCTATGTCTGCAAAATATTTCCAGCTCTGCCAGTAACCGTCCAGATAGATATTATCACCTAAGTTCATCACTTCAGGGTCAAAATGAAAATGCTTCTCACGAACGTGCGTTAAATTTGCGATTTCCTGCGGGCTGGCAAAACTGGCCTGGATATTAAACGCACCCAAAGAATATTTATGCAGCTTGTACCTTTGAAACTCTGAAATATCGAGCTTCAATATAGTATTATGCTTCCAGGCCAGCCGTCTGCCAACAGCATACTGATACATCTGGTTGCCAAGACCACCAACTAATTTAGTTATAATCAAAACAACACTCCCGCTTGACTACGAAACCAATTTCTTCTTTCTTCCTGCCAGCCGAACTCTTTCTTCCTCTGCCAGAAATATACTACCTTGACCTTCTACCAAAAACTCTTTGCTGTATTCACTTGCAACACTGTTTTCATTGTCTTGATTGCCTGATGCAAGGCAGATGCAAAGTGTTTCAATATCATCTTCTGTAAGTTCAGGATAATTCCCGCAATAAAAACCGCAGTTATGTATTTTGTCAGTACCAGGCAAGTCATATTCCTGTTGAACATATTTTTTATAAAACGGCTGTTTTTGTATATTGCCGGCAATCATCGGACGAACCTCAACACCTGCCTGGCAAAATCGTTCGACATACTGCCTGCGGATCTTTGGATTATCGCACAAAATCGGAAAAGCAAAATTGGAAAGCACAGATATATGAGACCTGTACAATGAAACAAGCTCGGGGTTCTGTCGCAAAACAGATTCAAGTTTTATATAGTTTGCCTGCCTGGCAGCGATATTGTCTTCCAGGAACTGCAGCTGCTGGCAACCGAGAAATCCCGTTATCTCTGTCGGCCGCAGATTGTATCCGAGGTCATAGAAAGTGTACTTCGACTCAAACTCCGAACCAATATTGTATTTTGCGCGCCATTCCTGCTGTTCGGATGCTTCCAGGTTACGGTCCCAGCCGTTAGCCCGAACAATTTTGAGCATCTGCGCCAGTTCATTGTCATTTGTACAAACCATACCGCCTTCAATAGTTGACATATGGTGTGCTACAAAAAATGAAAAGCTTGACATCAAGCCGAAAGTTCCCGTTTTACCCGCAGGCAGCTCTGTGCCAAGGGCCTCGCAATTATCTTCTATCAGGATAATATCTCTTTTCCTGCAAATATCGCAAATAATGTCAAGATCGCCGGCAAAACCCAAAGCGTTGGTTATAAACATAACATCAATATCGGTCTCTTCAAGGCGACTCCGGAGATTGTAAGACATAACATTAAGCGTCAAAGGGTTGCAATCGATTGGCACAGGACGCATCCCAAGCTGTATGACAGGCATCACATTAGTGGCCCAGGTCAACGCGGAAAAACCTATTTTGTCCCCGTCTTTGATCCTGCCGAGATTTTTTAACGATTGCAGCATTGCCAGGTTCGCACTGGCACCGCTATTATAAAGGACCGCATAGCTGGAACCTTGAAATGCGGCAAATTGCTTCTCGAAGTTACCACACTGCTGGCTCATACTAAGCCGTGGCGCCAAAGCAATAAACTCAGACAACTCGCTCTTGGTCTGCGATTCATTAAGGAAAGCGTTTTTCATAAGAGGAATCATATTTTTCCCTTAAAGCAATGCTGATTTTAACTCCCTGTACTCTTCGATAGTCTTTTGCACTCCCTGCTCAAGACTGATTTTAGGATTAAACCCGAGTTTACTGATTTGCGAAACATCCATACATTTACGAGGCATACCGTCAGGCCGTGTCGTATCCCAATCTATCCTGCCTTTATATCCTGCCTTTTCAGCGATCATAAATGCAAGTTCTTTAATGGTAACCTCGCTGCCGGCCCCGATATTAACCAGGCCTGTCAATTCCGAATGGTCCATTACAAACAAAATCGTTTCGGCAGCTTCGGTGACATGCATAAACTCACGCCTTGCTTTACCGCTGCCCCATACAGTTACAGACTCCCCCTGCGAATCAACCGCATCGACAAACTTCTTTACCAACGCGGAAAGAACATGGCTGTGATTTGGGTCAAAACTGTCACCGGTTCCGTATAAATTGCAGGGCATAATACTTACACCGTCAAATCCATATTGCTTATGGTAAAACTCTACCATCTTGAGGCCGGCAATCTTGGCAAGCGCGTAACCTTCATTTGTCGGCTCAAGTGGACCGGAAAGCAAATACTCTTCTTTCATCGGCTGGGGGCATAGCCGAGGGTATATACACGCACTGCCCAAAAAGCAGAATTTTTTCACCTCGTGCAAATAAGACTGATGTATAACATTGTTCTGGATAACAAGGTTCTCATATAAAAACTCCGCGGGAAAATCAAGATTGGCCTGAATACCGCCAACACGAGCAGCTGCCAATATCACTATGTCGGGCTTTTGGCTCTTAAAGAATTCGGCAACTGCCAATGAATCCTTAAGGTCAAGCTCGTCTCTGCCCGCCAGCAGAAGATTACCAAAACCGCGACTCTCAAGCAGCCGAACAATCGCTGAACCAACCATACCTCTGTGACCAGCAACATATATTTTGTCTTGTTTTTCCATTAAACCATCACTGTTGTTTTTGTTTTTTTATAATGCAGTTGCAGATAAAGTTCTTCGTATTTGTCAACCACCTTTTCCCAGGTAAGCTTTTCTTTCCATTCGTTCCAACCTTCACGGGCAAGGGTTTCGTAAAGCTGCCTGTCATCAATCAGCCTGTTCGCATAATGTGCCATTCTTTCAGGCGGGCATACAATACCGCCCTTCCATTCACGAACATTACCGCAATCGGTGGAAACAAACGGTGTCTTTGATGCCTTTGCCTCAATAATAACCAACGGCGAAGCCTCATTGTCCGAACCCAACAGGAACAAATCGGCTGCATGATAGGCCGCGACTGTATCTTCACGAGAAATATCCGTAAGGAATCGAACATTTAATCCCTGCGCAATCTCCTTGTAATCTTTCAACGGCGGCCCTTCTTTGCCGACAAATACCATAGTAAAATCTGGACGGTTCATCTGCCTGACACATTCTATAATTCTGTCCTGGCGTTTTCTTGTTCCATAAAAGTTACCCACACACAATCCCATATATTTCGTGGTAATCTTAAATTTCTCGCGGAAGTTTATGGTCTTTCTGGTAAATTCTTCTTCATCAACACCGTTGTGAATTACTACGCTGTTAGTAAAACCATGGTCCAGACCAAATTCATAATCCTGATATTGAGAAGAATGGTAAACAACAGCATCGTACAAAGGGATAACTGTGGGGATTAATTTTTTATAATAGTATTCAAATTTCGGCCAACGAATTGTTTTCCTGTCAGAAAGTGCCGAATAACCGCATGGGGCCAATATATTAACCCGTTGCTCCTTCAGTTTTGGTAGAAGTTCATACTCCAGATCTGTCGCCCACTGCTGAACGGCATAACTGAACATCACATCGGCAGGATAGCTAAGCAGGAAATTCTGATACCGTTGTTCATCTACGCCACAAAAATCAATTCCAAAGGAACCGGCAACATCAAACTCTTCGATTTTGACACCGTTTAATTCTTTGAAGGAACGCTCAGGGTCATAGGTCGTGGCAACAGTAACATTATGCCCTCGTTTTGCAAGTCTTTCTGATACCTCCTGAACAACCAGTTCGGCACCTCCAATGTGCGGGTAATAAAATTCAACAGTCTGCAAAATTGAAAGCTTATCATTACCAGTATTGTATCTGCCAGATGGACGATTACTTTCAATATTGGAAGAAGAAATGTTGCTGCTGGAAATTGCCGTCGAATCAGTATTGATATCATTGTTAGCAATAGCCGACTTTCGAGTCATAATAAATACCTGATCGGTTTTACCATTCTTGGTAACTGTACCCATCTCATTAAGTGAAAAACCACATTGTTCGACAAATGCGTAAAAGTGTTTCCGTGAATAGACATTGTGGTAGAACGACTCACTTGGTCTGATACTATCACTATCTTCATCAGACAGCGCAATAAAGAAGACAAGATATACATCTTTTCGGCAAACACGGAATATTTCGGTAAGTAAAGGTTTGTAATGAACCTGATGTTCCAGGATATGCCTTAAATAGACAACGTCAAAAAAGTTGTCCTCAAAAGGAAGGTCATACCCATTGACCAAAACCGGTTTCATCTTTGTAAAATGTTCCCTGGCATAATTTACAAACTTCTGTGTAACATCCGCCCCATGATACTCAAGTTGGCCGCTATCTAAAATCCCAGCCGCTTCCAACGCTTGATAATCTATCCCTGAGCCAAAACCTATTTCCAATGCTCGTATAGTTTTGTTTTCAGAGGAAATCATATTCTTGAGATGTTGACGCCACCCCGCCCGCGAGAAATTATCAGTCCCTTGATTTTCTCCCCACAGTTCATCGGTAATCATAAAGTCTTCAACTTTTTCATTTACAAGCATTTTATCCCACCGGAAATGATCGGTTGGATATGCTGTCTTTGGAACAACAGGTGCAGATACAACTGGTGGCGCGGGAGCTGCGGGAGGTGGTACTGAGACAATGTTTTCCTTTTGTACAAAATCCAACAAGCTGTCAGCATAGTTTTCAAAGTTATAATTGCGGTCATATTCTGCAAGTGCGTTTTGTGAATACTGCGAATAATTGTTTTCGATTCGCTTAACCGCATCGGCTATTTCAATATGTTCATCAACACAGATGCCGACACCAGTCTTTTCTATAGCATCGATCGTACTTGGATATCTTTTTGCGATTATCGGCAGGCCGAACCGCATATAAGCAGGTATCTTACCTGAGGATCTGCCTGCTGCCCTGAAACCCGTTGAAACATCGTTATACCATGCAATACCGAGATCGCAGGATTGTGTTACCTGGTCAACATCATTGATGTGGTCATAAAGCTGGTCGGAAAAAATTACATTTTTCACATTATGCCTGCCCAGCAAAGTCTTTATGGATTCAAGATACTGTTGGTTCGGATAGCCTTGAAAAAACAGCACCCAGTCCTTTAGCCCCGCAAATACACATGCGATCTCTCCGCAGGAAAACCACTCTGCGATTCCGCCGAGATGTAGCGCTATCTTCTTGTCCGGACTGATATTATATTTCTGGCGAAGCCACTGCGATTTCTGACTTACAGATGGCCCTTTATATGTAACAGGCAGGATAAATGTAGGGATATTCTGGCCGAGATTATAATCGGCTCGGAACAAATCATCCTTTTGGCGAGACTGGATGATCAGCCCCTTTATCTGATTAACCTGATTTCTCTCGGCGTGCATTATTTCCGTCGGATAATTCAGACCGAAGTGATCGTTTTTCAGATAAAGCTCCAGGCTGTAATATACGGCTCTGGAGTTCGGGAACAGCTGGTTGCAGAAAACGAGGCCATGCGGGTCAATTGCGATGTAATTATCGTATCCACCGCGCAGCCTGCCGCAAAAAGAGCCGCCCAAAGGATTTGGGCCGAAATCGGCTGCGCGGACGTTATCCTGCTGCCAGATGGCGCAATCCTTGAGCGCAACATTATTCAGGTACACATCAACTATGCCTCTACTTGATAACAATTCCAGTAAGTTCAGTATTGACGGGCTGTTACTGATGGTATAATCCGCAATAAATACCGCCGTAGATGCCAAATTCTGCATAATACTCTCCCGAAACTCAATTTATAGACGAAAATCGCCCGTATAAGCAGACTGAGGCTGCTAATTTACCACCACCATAATGAGCAATTCGCATACCGAAGACAAAAGATAATTGCAGAAAAACCGCTTTTGAGGAACAAAAACCGCCCTTAAGCGACAATGGCGGTTTTTGATACTGGTAAGGGCTCTTTTAGTGGAAAAACTTTGATTTTGGTTCGATCGAAAAGAATATCAGAGCGTAAAGGCTGTATAAATATCGTACATTTCTGCCGGGAAAAAGAGGAGAAAAGGGGAAAATTCCCAACGGAGTCTTTACCGTCAGCAGGAGCCGAACAGATTGAGAGATTTGGTCAGGGCAAGGCCAGGATTGTGTAGGTGCAGAGATAAACTGGAAATTTCGGTTGAGGCTGATATAATCTATTGGAAAATATATGATGCAATGAAGGAGTTATTTTGTTTACGATAACGGTTGAGACATCTTTTTTGGCTTCTCATCAGCTTGTCTTCAAAAACGGCACACGGGAGGATGCCCATGAACATAACTGGGCGGTTAAGGTTGCCCTCTGCAGCGAAAAACTCAATGAAGATGGGCTGGTTATGGATTTTTGCGTTTTGAAAGAAAAAATCCAGGCCATTGTTGCCGAATTTGAGGGTAAAAAGCTGGAAGATATGGACTGCTTCGACAGGAGTAATGCATCGGCTGAAATCGTTGCAAAGTACGTATTTGAAACGATAAAACCGCAATTAAGCCGCGGTGTAAAAATGGATTATGTCGAAATTGCTGAGGCCGCAGGGTGCAGGGCGAAATATGAGGATTGAAAAGATTTTGGTATAGCTGGGCGAGAATTTTGTCGATATTCTTTTGATTCTGTGATATAATGTTCTTTCGAAAGGACCGATAAAACATGCAATGTCAGATATGCAGTACCAATACCGCCACAATCCACCTGACCGAAATTACCGGCGGCCAGCGAGTGGAAACACATTTGTGTCAGGAATGCGCCCAAAAGCAGGGACTTGCTGTGAAAAACCAGGTCCCGCTCAATGAGCTGCTCAGCACGCTTCTTGCGGTCCAGCCTGAGGTACAAACCAGCCCGTTCGGTGCTGCTGTCGATGAGGGAGACCCGAACCTGTCATGCCCGAAATGTGGAATGACGATGGAGCAGTTCCGCAAGGACAGCCAGTTAGGATGCCCTGACGACTACGAAATTTTTGGCGATGCCCTGAAACCGATTATCAAAAATGTACATGGCGGCAATACAAAACACCGAGGCAAGATCCCATCAGATGCGCCGACTGATACTAAGATTCAGGCAGAGTTGGCTGGTCTGCAAGCTAAGCTTGAAGCAGCGGTAAAGGCAGAGGATTATGAAACAGCTGCGGCATTGAGGGACCAAATAGAACATTTGCAGAATTAGGGATTGGTATTAGTATGAGACTATCCGATCTTAGCGGGCATACAAGCGGTTGGTTTGACGGTTCCGGCAGGACCGCGGATATCGTCATCTCGTCCCGTATCCGCCTTGCGCGAAACCTGGCAAATTTCGAATTCCTGCCGTGCCTTAGCCCGCAGCGGCAAAAACAGGTACTTGGTAAATTGAAAGAGGCAATCCTGTCGCTGGATCTCGGCGACGACACAACTTTTCTCGATATTGACGATGTCTCTTCGCTGGAACTGGACCTGCTTGTCGAAAGGCACCTTATCAGCAAGCGTCACGCCAGCGGCAAAGGCGCACGCGGGGTTGTTATCGCGGCCAAAGAATCTTTTACCGCAATGATAAATGAGGAGGACCACCTGCGCATTCAGGTATTCAGTGCGGGGCTGGATTTGCGCGAATGCTGGCGGAGAATTAATGGTATTGATGATGAACTTGAGAAAAAAGTTAAATACGCCTTCAGCCCTAAATACGGTTACCTGACGGCATGTCCAACGAATCTGGGAACGGGTATTCGAGTTTCGGTTATGCTGCATCTGCCGGGACTGAAAATGACCGGGCAGATAGAAAAATTCTTCAATGCCGCAAGGGATATGGACCTTGCGGTTCGCGGGCTTTTCGGTGAAGGAACAGAGGCGGTCGGAGACTTTTTCCAGCTTTCAAACCAGATTACTCTCGGCATCTGCGAAAGCGAAATCGTCGAGGAATTTTCAAAAACGATTGTCCCGAAGATTGCCGACTACGAAACCATTGCAAGGGGTGAATTGCTCAATAAGCGAAAAGAGGTCCTTGACGATAAAATACATCGCGCACTTGGTGTTTTGAAAACGGCCAGACTGATAAGTTCACAGGAAGCACTTTTCCTGCTTAGCCAGGTGAGGATGGGTGTAAACCTCGGCAGAGTCGAGGGTATTTCCATCGCAACGGTCAATGAACTTTTCATGCTCACCCAGCCGGCCCACCTGCAGTTCAACAGCGGTTCAAAACTCAGCCCGGGCGACAGGGATATAATGAGGGCGCAAATCATCCGCTCTCGACTATACCAAAATTAAGAGCACCTAGGATCGAGAAGAACTCTTGAATTTTCAAGGTAACATTGATATTCTATTAGACATCCTATGGTCTTTAAGGTGGCAATATGGTCCCGGAAGGGCTAAATTGTAATTTTTAGATATTCTATCAATCAATAGATAAGGCTGCCTTGGTTACTGTTTGAATCTTTTTGAGAGCAAGCGTATGGTAGACCCAAATCCATCTATTTATTCTCTAATCGCTTTCGCCTTTCTTACAATCCTTCTGGCTATTTCATATCTAAGCAAAAATCGCTTGACAATGCCGACTTCCTTTAAATTCGTATGGGTATTTTTCCTTGCAATAACAATATCTGAGTGGCTTTCATTTACTCTTGCAATATGGATATTGGCTCTGCTTTCCTTCTGTTCCCTCAGAGAATTTTTTTCCTTGGTGGATATCCGCCTGGAGGACCGTTGGGGCATCCTGATCTCTTATCTATCTATCCCATGTATGTTTTATTTAGTCCAAATAAACTGGTATGGTTTTTTTATCATAGCCATTCCCGTGTATGCTTTTTTGGTTATGCCCTATTTTGTAGCCTTAGGAGGCAGGTCTAAAGGCATTGTATTCTCAGTGGGCGCACTTGACTTTGGCCTGTTTTTCTATGTTTTTTGCTTAGGACATATCTGCTATCTTATCTTCTTTTCCGAAAGAATGGCCCTGTTAATGATTCTGGCTGTTACCATCACTGATTTCATATTCAGGTATTTCCAGCGAAAGTCTTATGCCCTGCGAGGCATATTTCAGATAATTTGTATAACTCCCTTTTACCTGATTTTAACGAAGTGGTCTGGTATTCCCATTGAGCACTGCGTGGCATTGGGGATCATTATCCCGGTCGCTTCATGCATGGGACAGTTTACACTCAAGGAAATTGAACAAGACCTGGGCATTCGAGCTGAAAGGCTCCAACCTGGAAGGGGCAGGACAATCGAAGCTCTTAAATCTTATCTTTTTACAGCTCCGATAGTCTTTCATTATCTTCGCTGGTTCCTTAAATGGGGCAATTTACTATGATCTTGGTGCGTATTTTATTGCACATTTTAATTATTAGACCGTTGCTATATTTGCTATTCGGAGTAAATGTAGTGGGGCGGGAAAATATTGAAGGTATTGATAAGTTTATCATTATTGCCAACCATAATAGCCATTTAGACATATTTCTTCTTTATTTGATTCTGCCGCCTAAAAAAATAGTCCGGACACATCCAGTTGCAGCCTTGGATTATTTCAGTAAACCGACTTGGCTCTTCAAGACAATGTGTTTCCTTTTCCAACCGCTCTGGGTTGATCGAAGAAAAATGAGTATTTCAATAATGAGGCAGATACAGGATCGACTTGGTGAGGGACATAGCATCATTATTTTCCCTGAAGGTACGCGTGGTAATGCTGGGGAAATAAACGACTTTCAACGCGGAATTGGCCTGACAGCCAGAAAAAACCCTGACGTGCCTATTATCCCTGTCTATCTGGAAGGACCGGAAAGGGTATTTCCTAAAAAAGCCCCTGTTCCTTTGCCTCTTTGGAATCATATTACGGTTGGACCTCCACAGATCATACAAGGCAAGAGCAGAGATATCACGGTAGAACTCCATAAGAACTTGATAGCATTAGCTGATGAGGAAAAGTCCTATAGACAGCACCGCATCTCAGAATCACGAATACCTTTTACGATTGCTTTCATAGGGATCGATGGCTCAGGTAAAAGCACCTTATCACGACACTTGATTAAACTATTCAATGGGGAAAGCTGTCTGATAAGTGATGGTCTTGAATTGTTTAATGACGGTAAACCGTACCACGCACAACCTTTAATCGTAAATGAAATACGCCAATGGGTAGGTAGAAAATCAAAGAGAGCTAAAAATCTGTCACGCTACAAGATTCCCAAACTGGCAGAATTACTGTTGCGTGACAGATTATTGACTGAAGTCAGCCGTTGGTACCGCCCCGATCAGATTTTTATGGATGGCTGCCCTATAATAAATATGACTGCATGGGCCGGCCTTTTCCATGAAGATTGCTTTAACGCAGAAGTGTGCGAAAAAGCGCTTCATGTTCTAATCGGAAATGATAAACTATCTAAGAACGATAGGATCTTTACACAACTTCCAGAACTCAATGTTATGCAAAAGCTGAATCTCAATCATCTCCATCTTCCCAAGGCTGTTGTTTTTCTGGACGTAAGCCCCGATGTCAGTATAGAACGTATTAAGGCACGAGGCCAGACGGTTCAGCCCCATGAAAATCAAGAAAAGCTAACAAAACTCAGTAAAGCTTATCATGTGGTCTGTGATGTACTAGAAAAGACTCTTCCGGTCTATCGCTTAAAAGGAGATGATTTAGATATACTTGCGCAACAGACATATTCCTTTATAAAAGGTATCAGAAAGGATAAGAATGCCACGAATTGATGTTATTGCAACGACAATATCCGGCTCTATCTCTGACTGGAAAAAGATAGAGCGGATTATCCCTCTTTTTGCAAAACATGGTTATGGCGATGTAAAGCTTCATGAAGTTGATTCGCACTCAGACGCGCGCAAGGCTGCCTGTGCTGCCCTAAAAGCTGGGGGAAAGATTCCCATATCCGCAGGCGGCTCGGGCACTTTTAGGGCAGTATTGGAAGGTTGTATTGATTCTAAAGTGGAACTTTCGGATATACGTCTGGGTTTTCTGCGTAAAGGTTCAGCGGACCTTATTGGGAAAGTATTGAATATGCCTGATAAGATTGAAGATGCTATCGCCATCTTTGCAGAATCCATATCGTCAGATACTTACTTGTTGGCTGACATATTAAATGCCAGCAGTCAAGGAAGCAATGAGGCCCCAAGACATTTTATCGGCTACAGCGGTGCCGAGATCTTCGGAAGAATCCCTTATTACACAGAGAATCGTTATACTAAATTTTATAAAGGAATTTTAAGCCAATTCATGGGCGATATGGGCCCATTTTCGACCGGGATGTTGCTTTCGCTTATAGAAAATATCATCAAATCACCTTTTAGAAAAAAGAAACATTGGCAGATTATTGCTGACGGAAAATTGGTCGCTGAAGGCTCGTATAAAGCATTGATACTTGTCAACGGCTATTTGGGACCGGACTTGGCGTTCTCAGACCAGCCTTTGGGGTCGGGTGAATATTATCTCTTCTGCATAAAGGATAGAGGTGTTATAAAATTGCTTTTTCAGATAAAGCATGCGCGCAATGGAACTATCATCAATGATCCGCTACGCTGGGGATTTGAGTCCCATTGCATAACGAAAGAACTCGAACTTATTCCCAACTGTGATACCCACTTCCCTGTAAATGTGGATGGCAGCACATTCATAGCCCAGAAATCTATGTCATTTAAAAGAGTAGCGAAAGTACCATTAATCAGAAAAACTCAATAAAGTAAGAAACTACCATGTAGCACACACAGCCACTTGGTCTCTTCTTCTAGTGTCAGATTTTTATGCTTATTTTGGCAATTGGGGGCGGAATTTTTGGCCATTTTGGCAGAAATGGCATATTATCTCATCTCCGAAAATGCGGATAACGGCTTATTTACGGGGAAGTTACGTTTTTTTGCCCGGCTGGCACGACCTTTGCACATAGAACACTATGCGTTCGGGCTGAAACTGACGCTAAAATTGGCTTTGTTTTGCATAATAACAGTATTTTATGCTATTTTTAGGAAGTTTGAAGTTTAAAGTTTAGTTGATTATTGAATGGAGCATTGAATTATGGGTAAGATAATTGGGATAGACCTTGGAACGACGAATTCGGTTGTAGCCGTGATGGAAGGCTCCGCACCGAAGGTACTGGTAAACTCCGCTGGTTCGCGGCTTACGCCATCTGTTGTTGGCTTTACCGATAAGGGCGAACGGCTTGTCGGCCAGATCGCTCGCCATCAGCAGGTAACGAATCCGGTAAATACTATCTTTTCCATTAAACGGTTTATGGGCCGGCGGCACAGTGAAGTCAGCTCTGAAGAAAAGATTGTGCCGTACGGAATTACCGGTGCCTCCGGGGAACTGGTAAAAGTAAATGCCCGCGGTAAAGAATATACTCCGCCGGAGATTTCGGCGATGATACTGCAGGATTTGAAAAAGACCGCTGAAGACTATCTCGGCGAAAAGGTCGAACAGGCTGTCATCACGGTTCCGGCCTACTTTAACGATTCCCAGAGACAGGCTACGAAAGATGCCGGTAAAATCGCCGGCTTGCAGGTCGAGAGAATTATTAACGAGCCGACGGCGGCGGCACTTGCCTATGGACTCGAAAAGAAAAAAGAAGAAAAAATCGCTGTCTTTGATTTCGGCGGCGGAACATTTGACGTTTCGATACTCGATATCGGAGATAAAATTGTTGAGGTACTCAGCACAAACGGTGATACGCATCTCGGCGGAGACGACCTTGATGAGGTGCTGATCAATTATCTTGCTGACGAATTCAAAAAGACAGAGGGCATCGACCTGCGGCAGGACCCGATGGCTCACCAGAGGCTCAAAGAGGCTGGCGAAAAGGCTAAGTGCGAATTGTCCAGCCAGGTCGAATCAACGGTCAATCTTCCGTTCATCACAGCCGACTCTTCCGGGCCGAAACATTTGCAGATCACTATAACAAGAAGTAAATTCGAGGCTCTGGCAGAGACAATACTTGAGCGGCTCAAGGGCCCATGCAGAAAAGCTATTGAAGATGCCAAAATTCCAAGCCCGGATATTTCTGAGATACTACTGGTTGGTGGTTCCACGAGAATCCCGAAGGTTCAGGAAATAGCAAAGGATATTTTCGGCAAAGAACCTAACAGGAGTATTAATCCCGATGAGGTAGTCGCGCTCGGTGCGGCCATTCAGGGTGCGGTGCTGGCAGGAGATGTGGGAGTTAAAGATATTCTGCTGCTGGATGTTACACCGCTTTCGCTGGGTGTTGAGACGATGGGCGGTGTTATGACGAGACTCATAGAACGGAACACAACCATTCCGACCAGTAAGAAAGAAGTATTCTCCACCGCCGCCGACAATCAGACCAGTGTTGATATTCATGTGCTGCAGGGCGAACGGGAGTTTGCACAGGATAACCGTACACTCGGCAGGTTCCAGCTTAGCGATATTCCGCTGTCACCAAGAGGAGTACCGCAAATTGAAGTGGCGTTCGATATCGATTCAAACGGAATACTGAATGTATCGGCAAAGGATACGGGAACCGGCAAGGAACAATCAATCAAAATCCAGTCAAGTTCCGGCCTTAGTGAAAATGAGATCGACTCAATGCAGAAGGATGCCGAATCACACGCCGAAGAGGATAAAAAACGCAGAGAGGTCGTTGACCTGAAAAACCAGGCCGACCAGATAATCTACTCTACAGAAAAAACACTTAAAGAACATGGCGATAAGGTTTCCGGCGATACTCGCGGCAATATCGAAAATGCGATGAATAATCTAAAGGAAACTGTAAAGGGCGATGATGGTGACGCGATAAAGAAGGCACTGGAAAATCTCAGCACTGCCGCACAGGAACTCGGTAAAGTGCTCTATGAAGAGGCCGCAAAGAAACAGGCCGCTGACCCGCAGCCAGCAGGTCCGCAGCCCGGACCGGAGGCCCAGCCCGAAGAAGCAGGCACGGCAAGAAAAGGCGGCGATGATGTTATAGACGCGGAATTCGAGGCAAAAGATTAAGCCGGCCCGAAAATCTGATATAAAAATAGTCTCGGCCAAAGGCCGAATCATTAACTAAGAACTAAAGACTAAAAACTAAAAACTCTCAAACTGACCATCGGTCGGTTTGAGTATGAGACTCCTTAACCTGATAGAGGCAAATTGTCAATTGCCCCTATCGGAACCTCTGGGACCTCTCGGCTGTCACCGGGAGGTCATTTTTTTGTTTCACGGGTAGTATCAGTGTAAATTCCGAACCTTTGGGCGATTTGCTGACAGCTTCTATCCGTCCGCGGTGCACCTTTGCGATATCGCTTACAATCGCAAGGCCAAGGCCGCTGCCGTGCTTTTGTTTCGTGGTATGAAACGGTTCAAATATCAAACTTGTATCCTCAAATCCTGTTCCATTATCGATCACCCTGACAGCGACCTGCTTATTTGGCTTGTCGCTGGATGTGATAATTGTTACAACTCCTTTGCCGGCAGAAACCGCGTGGAGGGCATTAACGGCAAGGTTGAGAATAGCATCGTAAATCATACCTTCATCACACGATACGGCGGTTATGTTTTTGTCAGTTTTTAATTTGATTTTTTTCTGCTGCTCCTTTGCCGCTGGCCGAAGTGTACGGACGACTGAGCGAGCAATAGCATTAAAATCGCATTTCGTAAATTTCGGACCAGCAGGTTTGTCACTGGCCAGTACGCCAAGAACAAGCTCTTCTATCCTTTCCAGATTGCCGGATAGTATCTTCAAACCCCTGCGGGCAGTTGTAATCTTGCCGTTTTTTAAACTTTTATCCAATAGCTCGGTACTTGACCTTACGGCGTGGAGGATGTTTTTTATGTTGTGGGACATGTTCCGCGCCGCGTGAATCGTTTGTGGTGGTTTTTGCGATTTATTTTTTTTGGGCATAACTACTTTCCTATGCAAAATCGTGAGAAAATTCGTTCGAGAATATCGGTATCCAAATCCTCTGTTTCGAGCATTGCCAGTTCCTTGTTTGCGGTGCGCAGAAACATTGCGGCTATTTCATCGGCATCCTGGGCTATCTGCTGGGCGGCCTGATCAAGATTGATTATCGCCTCTTCAATCCGCCTGCGGTGCCGCTGGTTAATAGCAATTGCGTCATCGGCCTCGGCGGGCATTGCAGAGATTTCGTTTTCAATAATTCTTTTCAGTTCCTTAAACCCTGCGCCGGTTACTGTACTTGTCATAACAGGCTCGGCAGAAAAAAATCGTTTTAACTCTTTCTTTTTCCGTTCCAATCGACCAGCTCCCAGAAGGTCGCATTTCGCGGCGGCCAGAATAAACCTGTCTCTTTTGAGCATTCTTACCGCCGCGACCTCTTCGGTGTAATCGTCTTTGTCCGCATCGAGGCAAAAGATAACCACCTCAGCGGCGGCCAGAGCCTCAACAGATGCATCAAAACTTAATTTTGCAAGGATGTCATCGGAACCGCCTGCAATCAATCCCGCACAATCAAAGAGTATGCACCGGCTGTTTTGGAGTTCAAGAATGCCGGTAAGCACATCTCTTGTCGTAGCAGCTGTATCAGAAACTATGCTCCTTTCGGCGGCGAGCATGCTGTTGAGCAAACTGCTTTTTCCCGCGTTTGGAATACCGGCCAGTCCAACCGATGCGCAGCCAATCAACTCTTCATAAACGATACTGCTGCTTAGAATCTCGCTCAGACCGGCGGCGGCAGCGGTAATTCTCGATTCAGCCTGCTGTTTCGTTATAAACTCAATATCCTCGGTTGAAAAATCCAGCCCTGCCTCTGTCAGACTGATGATTTCGCCCAGTTCATTCCTGATTTTTTCAATGCTGGCGCCCAGCGCACCTGCCAGCAGTTTTTCGGCGGCGGATAACTGGAAACTGTTGGAGCTGGATACGATTTGCGCGACGGCTTCTGCCTGAGCAAGACCGAGCCTGCCGTTTAGATATGCCCTTAGAGTAAACTCGCCAGGTGCGGCAGGACGGGCAACCGTGTAGATTTTTTCGAGTATCCGCTCGATTACCGGAGGCGCCGCGTAGAGGTGTATCTCGATAAGCTCCTGAGCAGTGTATGAACGCGGCGGCAAAAACCAGTATACCAAAGCCGGGACCTCAATAGTATCGGCGATGGTTATTGCGCCCTCTGTTATCCCGGGTTTATTTACCACCCCCGCTGGCTGAAAAACATCGTCAATCGCCACTGCGGCATCTGCACCGCTGATACGGATGATAGTTCGGGCGACAATTCCGCCAGAGGCATGTGGGGTACTTACCGCTGCAATTGTATCGTCTGTATTATTCATAGTCGCCAGCCGCGGATGGCTAATCTTTTTTTCTTTTGTGTATTCAGCACCTTCAGCGACTCTTGCGATAAAATCTTTTTTTTGTAACTGTTTACAGTTTAAGTTACCGTATAGGGAACCTATTACTGAAATCGGTCAGCAAATTGAACAATTTAGGATGTTCAAATATTTTAATATTGATCAAAGCAGATATTGCCGCTTTGGCATCCAGCACCTCAGAAAGTTTATTCTCAGGGCCATTCCATATTTCTTTAATCTCTTCATAAACCTTGCTTTTCATCTCATCAGAAGTAAGGTTGTTTAGCTTATCAGCCATATATTGCAATATTTCTTGGAATTCTCCCCTATCTAACCATACTCCGTGGCAATGGGGACACCAATCAAGAATGATATTGGATTCACCGAAGTGGGTTGAAATAAATTTAACTTTTGAACACTTCGGACATAGACGTTTCGAGAGCATAGCTTTTGATTTCTCAATTGCCTCAACCTCATCATCCATCCATCTTAACGTCAACCATGTACCTTTTGTGCTTTTATCCTTCAATGACCTTAATTCATCCTTGTCCAAAAAGATGCCCTTGCATTTAGGACAAGCCTCGATCTTAATACCAAAAACTTTATAAAGACTCAGGTTTTCACCGCATGCAGGACATACATATTCAGTTTCTGATTCTAATTTGGCTCCCTTAATTGGAGGGACTTCTACTTTGAAATCGGTTTCGCTGCTTTTTCTTTTTATTCGCTTATACCAATACGGCAGATGTATATCGTTTATAAATTCCGAAAATCCTTTTCCTTTAACAGACATTATATCGGCCAATTTTTTATTGATTACATCCAGTTCCCCTCCATCCAACCAAAAACCACCGCAATTCCTACAATAATCAAGCACTATATCACTACACCCAACAAAAAACACTTTTTCTAATCCCACTCCATTACATCGTTGGCAACTTCTTGCTTTTTCGGAAATATCTTCTGCTTTATCTTTTGAGCAATATTCGACACTCCCATCCACCTGAAATGCCATCTTGTCTAATTCGCCAGCATCCAGCCATAAACTCCCACAAGATTCACAAATATCATAAGAAATCTGTTTATTTTTCATTTGCACCCGATTATTCACCATTTCTTGATTGCAGGTTAGGCAATTCATAAGACGATTCCTTTTTTTCTGTATTCTGTATTCTTTTTTAATCAGTGCTGGCTACATAGAGTTCTTAAAGAATGGCTTTGGTTTCTTCTTTTTGGCTTTTCCACCGGTCTTACTGGTCGCCGAGACAAGGCCTATAGAATCCTGGTCGTCTTTTTCGTGGAGGTGCTTGCGAATAATCATCTGCTCGATAACACCAGCGGTAATACTGGAAAGAATATACAGGTTCACGCCGGACGGCCCTTTGTACAACATAATCGGGAACATCAGCGGCATCATAATCATCATCATTTTCTGCTGTTGAGCGGCCTGGGGATTTGCCGAGGCGCCAGACGAATGCGGCATGAGCTTCTGCTGGGCATACATTACACCACCCATAAGCAACGGAAGAAGATTAAAAGAGTCAAGCTGCCACCCGAGAAGAGGTATTGTAAAGGCCTTGAATCTTATCAGTGCGTCCGGCGAGGAAAGATCCGTAATCCAGAACGGCAAAAACGATGCGCCACGCATGTCGATGCTTGCATTAACGGCTGTCCACAGCGATATCCATATCGGCATCTGAATCATCATCGGCAGCATACTCGAAAATGGCGAAACTCCCTGTTCCTTATAGAATGCCATAATCTTTTTCTGAAGTTCAGCCTTATTGTTGGCGTATTTTTGTTTGAGCTGCTCGACCTTCGGCCCGAGTTTCTGCATCTTTACCATAGAGACCTGGCTCTTTTTGGTAACCGGATGCATTAACAACCGGACGAAAAATACCAGCAAAATAATCACAACGCCATAGTTGCCAAACGGGCCCATCATAGTAAACATCCACTTCATCGTGGCCATGATCCCGAACGCCAGCGGTCTGATAATGACCGAAGGACAGCAGCAGGCCCTGAAATCTATGGTGTGGAAATAGCCCCATCTGCTGTATTCCTCGTTCTTCTTGAACAGATCCCTGTCCTTTGGCCCTGCGTATAACTGGAACCCATATTTGCTTGCGGCTTTTAGCTGACCGGCAGGTGCCAGTACCGTTTCTACTGTATGCAATGAAAAACTTATATCCTCATCTCCATCCGGCTTCTTTTCATTTAGTCTGGGGTCGTAGTACTGGCCAAGTCCCATTGTTATTCTGCTGTCCGGCTCCCCATCGGCCTGGACGGGACGAACCAACGCCGCGAAATACTTGTTCGTTGTGGCCGCCCATATCAAATTACTGCCTCGTTCAGCCAGAAGCATATCGTCTTTGGCTTTCCTTTTTTGTTCCGTCTCCTGTGTGTAAAGATAAGCTTTTTTGGCCTTGCGAAGTTTATTGCAGTCAATCTTACCGGAAACGATCCTGTCTTCAGAGTCGATGAAAGCGGCCATTACCTTTCTCGAATCGACACGAATATCCTCTCTGCTCATACCCGCGGTGCCCTGAATATCAAACCGTACCTTTAACTGTTCGTCTGTAAGGTTCTCGACAGTTATATCGCAATCGACATCGTAGCTTTCCGGCAAAATAGAATATGTTTTCGTTAGTTTGATAATATCTTTAAGGTTTGCGTCCTTGAGAAATGTTTCGAACACAACCCGCCCGCTGCGACCGCCTGAAACGATCTTCCAGTTAATTGTGCCCAGGTCGAATTTGAGCCTTTGGTTTAGCAGGTAAAAATAACCGTTTGCCAGCGAATTAACCTCTTTTTTGCCAGCCGTTACCGGTTTTAGCAGTACGAACGGTACCGGATCATAAGGGTCGCGGTCGTCGAATTCGCTGAGAGTTACTGTGGCAATCCCTGCGCCCTTGCTGGTCAGGGCAATTTCGAATTTGTATCCGTCATCCGGGTCAGCCGAGCCGACGGTTCTGGTCTGGCTGGCAACGTTTACCGCCTTGAGTCCGGTCAAATCGAAATCGTCGCCGGCAAGTACGGCCTCGGAGGCGATAGATAAAACTTTCGGCACCAGACGGGCCGCAAGCGGAAGGATTTGGGTTCTGTCAGCCCCGGAGTCTGCAAAAACAAGAAAAAAACAAAGGCCCGCAAAGGCTGTAAGAAGTACGGTAAAAAAAGTTTTAATCTTCATCCAATATAATCCTCAGGTCCTTATTTGCCCTCGAAGAGTCTGTCGCCCTCGAAATCATCCAGCTCTTTAACCGCGTAAATCTTCTTGGCAGCCGCATCATAGTCATATTCAAGCCTGACGAACTGCACCTTATTGCCTTCGATATATGCATAGCTTGCCCGCGGGTTCCTGTCCCTTGGCTGGCCGACCGAACCGACATTGATAATCGCTTTTTCGCTATCAATAATCGGATAGACCGACCCGAGTTCGTCCAGACTGTAAAAATCCGGGTCGTCGAGAAACACGCCGGGCAAATGGGTATGGCCAATGAAACAAATATGTTTGACCTTCTCGAAAAGAGTGTTGAGCTTGCCGGGGGTTGTGTAAACATCGTCGGGGAATACGTATTCATTGATAGGCTTTCTCGGTGATGCGTGAACAAAGTCCAGGTTAACCTTAACATCTCCAAGGGTCGTATCCAGTGTCCATCGCATCTGCTGGGAGCCAAGATAATTCCATCGCTTCTTTACTTTTTCCCCGTCAGTATCGGACTCAAGCATCTCTCTCGTCCAGTAGCTGGCCTGTTCGGCGCCGAGATTGAAATTCGTCGGCTCGTAAAGAACGCTGTAATCGTGATTGCCGAGAACCGAACGCTCTGTCTTTTCTATCACAAGGTCAAGACACTCCCTCGGATTGGCGCCATAACCGAGCACATCGCCGAGACAGTAAATCGTCTTAATCCCGCGAGAGTCTATATCGTCAAGCACCGTCGTCAACGCTTCAAGGTTGGAATGTATATCACTTATTATTGCGAACATATGAACACCTGTTAAACCTGTATAAATTTTCCAAAACGATTCTTATAGCACAATTGCGCAGAAAAAGCCAGCATTAGAGAGGAATTTTTTCCATAAACCGCTCAGAACGCCGCAATATCGGGATCAAAGGGCAGTTTGCGAATTTTTGCGTCTGTTTTTATATCGCCTGCGACAATCTGGACGCTCTCTGTGAGGTCGAAAAACTCGTTGTCTATCATCGCCATAGCGATACTTTCAGCCAGTCGATGCGAATGGACCATTTCGCCGCAGAACCCGATTTTCAGGCCGTTATACTTGACTGAAGCACCGCCTGTGATACTGACATCTCCTTCGTTGCTCAAGCCGACCAGTATTTTCTCCGTTCCGCTGGTTTTGGCCTGGACAATTGCATTTTTACCGACAAAATTCTTATCTAAACTTATCAGCCCGCTGAGTCCATAAGCTTGAATGGCGATATTTTCCACTTCCGGCAGATCCATAATCGAAACAGGAACCGATGCCTCCATCATTGCCCTGCTCAGACAGTCCATCCCAGCTGGCGAGATATTTTCCCTTTTGTGGTACTTTGCGACCGCCTCTGCCGCCATTGCCGCCGCCGAAACCGGGCATAAAACCTCAAACCCGTCAACACCGATCCAACTGCCCCGCAAAACCGTTACCGACATTATTATAATCGACATCGTTCTGACATCTCCGCTTTCGATATCGCTTATATCAAACGGCAGGATGTTACTGATCGCCCCCAGCGATCCCTGCCCATATAGACCAAGCATCGCGGTTGTCTCCGTTATATCCGTTACCTGCGAATCACCAGCCAGGGAAGATACCGCATCTAATACCCGCTCTCGTTTCAAAGGAGAGCAGAATATGATAAAGTCGCCGCCGATCCTTGCGATTCGTACAATATCGATAAGCCGCCCTTTCTCGCTGCATATAAGCGACCATATCCATCTGCCATCGCAAAGATTTTCTGTCGATGCAGTGGCCAGCCTGTCAATAAGTTCACCGGCGTTGGGGCCTTTAACGCTTATTCTGCCAAAACTGCTCAGGTCGAATGCCGCGCAATTTTCATACAGACCCCTGGATTCGCCAGCCGTATCACCGTAATCGCAAGGCAGGGACCACTGACCGTATTCGGCAAAGTTTGCCGATAACGCTTTATGCACACTCTCAAACGGACTTGATTTAGCCACAATCACTTTCTACTGAAATTATTTTTGCCGAATGTACCATAAAACCCGCACAATTACAATCTGTAAAAACCGTGTCCGCTCCACGCCGCAGTTCGTGCCTTAGGTAGGGCAATCCGCCTTACCATCCGGGACTAAACTGCCGTATTGACATATCCCCACCGGGGCGGTAAAATGTCCGTTCCGTAATTTGATGTGTTCAAAGTGTTTAAGTCTGTGGAGATTTTGTAAATGGTTGATGTTACGCTAATTACCGGCGATGGAATCGGGCCTGAAATTGCTGAGGCGATTATCAGTAAAACGTGAGGTCATAATTGAATCAGAACTCTTATCGCAATCTTATAACCGGCACAGGCGGCGGGATATGCAAACGGCTGTTGAGATTTCTGCTTTTCCTTCTCTCGACAGTATATGCTCTAACGATACGGCTGCGTAATTTCTGCTACGACAGGGAACTGCTTAAAACATATCCAGCGGCAGTTCCTGTAATAAGCGTGGGCAATATCACTACGGGCGGGACAGGTAAGACGCCGCTTGTTATATGGCTTTACAATCTCCTGCAGCGAAAAGGGCTCAAGTGTGCCATACTTACGCGCGGCTACAAAAGCGGACAGGGAAAACTCACCGATGAGCCTGCGATTTTGGCCAAGTCATGTCCCGAAGCAAGTATTATAGTAAACCCCGACAGGGTTGCCGGTGCCGAAAAAGCGGTTAGCGAGTTTGACGCAGCCGTTATCGTGATGGATGATGGTTTTCAGCATAGAAGATTACGGCGCGACCTTGATATTATTGCAATTGACGCGACTTGTCCGTTCGGTTACGGCAGACTGCTGCCGGCTGGGTTGCTGCGTGAACCAGCCGGCTCAATCGAACGGGCCGATGCGGCGGTAATAACAAGATACGACCAGGCCGACGATGACAGTATCGCCGAAACAAAAAAACGAATCGAACAAATCGCACCGGATATCGCGGTTGCAAAGGCCATCCACAAACACCCTCGCGTAAAGGCGATAAGGGGTGAGCCTGTCGGTATCGAACAGCTCAGCGGCAAAATGATATATGTTTTCTGCGGGATAGGTAATCCTGATGCGTTTTTACAGAGGCTCAAAGAATTCGGGCCGAATGTAGTGGGATCGAGGATTTATAATGACCATCACGACTACACCGCTCAGGATATCAGCGATATTTACGAAGAGGCCAGGTACCTTAACGCCGAAATAATACTGTCAACGGAGAAGGATTGGATTAAAACGGCTCTTTTATGGCAAAAAGACGAAAATATTCTTTTCGCATATCTGGCGGTTGAACTGGAATTTGTCAGCGGAGCTGATATAATAGAGGCGTTGGTTGACAGAACGGTAAACAAATATACTGATACCAGTTGAAAATTTCCTGTTAACTTGTGCCTCAGGTATCCGCGGATAAATAACTTTAGAATAATCAGTTATAATTCTACTCGCAGGAGTTTCTTACCCTGAAGGGTATAACAGGTGAAAGGCAGTGATGTATAAGGAACTGTTGAAAGCTGTTGGTAATCTCGGCGGTGCGAGGGTTCTGCTCGTCGGTGATTTTATTCTGGATAGTTATGTTTACGGCGATGCAACTCGAATCAGCCCGGAAGCTCCGGTGCAGATATTAAAGGTTGTTGGGCGGGAATATAACTGCGGTGGTGCAGGCTCGGTGGCGATGGATTTGCAGGCACTTGGGGCAAAGGTATCCTGCATGGGTGTTGTCGGCAAGGACGATAACGGCAGGCTGCTCAGGAAGCTGCTGGCTCTTGACGGGATAGATACTTCCAGTTTGATAAAGGTCTCTGACAGACCGACTATCACCAAGGAAAGGGTTATCGGCCTGGCCCAGCATAGGCACCGCCAGCAGTTGCTCAGGATAGACGATGAATGTACCAAACCGCTGAAGCAGAAACAATACGATAAAATTCTGGGGCTTTATAAGGACCGGCTCGACAGCAGCGATATTGTGTGTTTGCAGGATTATAATAAAGCGGTTTTGTCAGATAGTTTGTGCGGTGAAATGATAAAGCTGGCTCGGGCAGCAGGCAAAAAGGTACTAATCGACCCAGCGGTGATACGAAATTATTCCAAGTATCGCCGGGCAAGTGTCGTTACACCTAACCGGACGGAAGCGTCGAAGGTGGTCGGGTTTGATATTAAGACGATTGAAGATGCGCAGAAGGCCGGCGAAAAACTTTTAGCCGAGTTCGACTTTGAAGCAGTGGTGGTTACGCTGGACCGGGACGGGATGTTTCTTGTAACAAAACATACCAGTAAGCATATGGCGACGGTGGCCAAAAGTGTCTATGATGTAACCGGTGCCGGGGATGTGGTGCTCTCGATGATAGCGGTCTCGCTGGCTGCTGGACATGATTATGATACCGCGGTTCAACTCGCGAATATCGCAGGCGGTATAGAAGTTGAAAAGTTCGGGGTCGCTACGGTAACCGCCGATGAAATCGTCAGCGAGATCATAAAAAACAACGCTTCGCTTGCCGGCAAGGTACACGAAATCGAAACGCTGGCCGGCGAGTTGGTATTTCATCGCCAGCAGGGTCGGCAAATCGTTTTTACCAACGGTTGTTTCGATGTTATTCACCGGGGACATATCGATTTTTTAAGGTTCTGCGCCGATCAGGGTGATATTGTCGTCGTCGGGCTAAACAGCGACAGCTCCGTAAAAGAGATTAAAGGACCGCAGAGACCCGTCAATGATCAGCACGACCGGGCCGAGGTGCTTGCTGCGCTTGAGGTAGTGAATTATATTGTAATTTTCGATGAGCCGGACCCGTTAAAGACGATTGAAAAAGTGCGACCCGATATTTTAGTAAAAGGTCTTGACTGGAAAGATAAAGGGGTGGTTGGACGGGAGTTTGTCGAATCGCACGGCGGAAGTGTGGTCCTTGCACCGCTGGTTGAAGGTAAAAGCTCAACGGCAACGATAGAAAAAATGAATCAGTTAGAGCAGGGAAGCTGAAATGACTGACAAGGCGGTATTTTTAGATCGCGACGATACGCTTATAGAGGATCCGGGTTATATCAGTTCGCCCGAACAGGTTAAGCTTCTACCCGGTGTTACCAGCGCGCTTGTCCAGTTGCGGAAGATGGGCTATAAATTAATTGTCGTAACGAATCAGTCGGCAGTGGCAAGGGGGATTATTACTGAGGCGACGCTTAAGAAGATACATAAACGGATCAACGAACTGCTCAAAAAAGGCAGGGCGTATATCGATAAGTTTTACTATTGTCCGTATCATCCGGAAGGTGTGATTCCGAAATACCGAATGGAAAGTGATATGCGTAAGCCCGCTGCTGGTATGTTTTTTCTGGCATCCGAGGAGATGGGTATCGACTGCAGCCGGTCATGGATGGTCGGAAATTCCTATCGGGATGTTACCGCAGGAAGGCGGGCCGGTTGCGGGGCGATATTGATAAAGTCTTCGCTTAAACCCGCAATGAAAAAACTTGGCGACCCGGAGCCGGATAAGATTGCTATAAACATGAAAGAGGTTGTAAATATAATAAAGATGTACGACTGGGATGCTGCCGGGGCCAGAGACATCCAGCCGCCGCCCCCACCGGCCCAGCCGGAGCCGATTCGAGAAGTTGAGCAAATTCAGCCAGAGCCGGTTCAGGAAGTTCATGCTCCCGCACCGGAGCCAATTATTGAGCCTGACCGGCAGGAATATGAAACTGATGAGCCGGCAATTGAAGACTGGCCCAATACAGAACAAATCATCCAGCATCAGACCGCGACAGTGCCGACAGAGGAGCCATCGCCTCCAGCTTCGGCGCCGGCGGCAAAGACAACGGGACAGACTACCAATATAGAAAGAACCAATGCGCTGCTTGAAGATGTTGTTAAATATCTCAGGAGGGCTGACCGCGAAAATATGTTCGAAGATTATTCGGTAATGAAGATTGCCGCATGGGTGGTTCAGTTCTTTGTGCTGGTTTGTTTGGCGCTGAGTTTGTGGTTCCTGATGGATTCGGCCAGCGGGCAGGAGCCGGTACAGACCTCGCTGGGATATGCGGCGGTGCTGCAGCTTATGGCGATTGCGTTCTATATGATGCATGGGCGGAAATAACCTTGGACGGGCGGGAAAAAATCCTGATATGGCTTCCCTCGCCTATGGGCGATGCGATTCTTTCGACACCGGCACTTGGTGCGATATGCAGACATTTCAACGATTGTGACATTCATTTTCTTTGCAGCAGTATTGTTCGGGACACTCTCAGCCCGAACGATTTCGGTAACGAATGGATAGAGACCGATGGTATCGGCTGGGCCGGGCTTGTTTGCAAATTGGCGGGATATAAATTCAGCCGGGCGATACTTATGAAAAATTCGTTCGGCGCGGCTTTTACGGTTTTTTGTGCGGGAATAAAAAAGCGAATCGGCTACGCGCGGGATGGGCGGTCGGTTTTACTTACGAATAAACTGCTGCCGGCGAAAAATGATGATGGTTCGTACAAACCGGTTCCGATGATTGATTACTATCTCGAACTTGCAAAGGCAGCAGGTTGCTCGAACGGCGCCAGCGGTATTGAACTAAGCAGCTCCACAGGAGATATAGAGGTCGTTGCCGGCAAAATCGGAGCGGTGTTTTCGACAGAGGCACCGGTTGTTATATTCGTGCCGGGCGGGGCATTCGGTGCAAGCAAGTGCTGGCCCGCGGAAAAATTCGCAAAGACCGCCGATATATTAACCAAAAAATATAATGCGATGATAATAGTGTCGGTATCGCAGAACGAAGAAGAAAAACGAATCGCGGAGAATATCCGCCGGCTTGCGGAAAACGAAATATATGACCTTGGCAAAACTCCGCTGACAATTGGCCGGCTTAAAACGCTTTTTGGCAGGGCCGATTTAGTCATCAGCAACGATACTGGACCGCGGCATATCGCTATCGGTCTGAAACGAAATATCATAACACTGTTCGGGCCAAACGACCCGGCGTGGACGGAGACGGGATACGAAAATGAAATAAAAATAGTTGGAACCGCGGATTGTGTTCCGTGCGCAAATCCCAAATGCAGGATGGAAAGCCACCTGTGTATGGATTCGATAGCAGCCGAGGCAGTCTGCGAACATGCCGAACAATTTTTATCCAAATGGCGCAAATGAAAATACCAACAGATAAATTCGTGGAGTTATCGCCGGGCTTTTTTGCCAATACCGATTTTACCGATTCGCTGAAAGCAAACCGGCTCGATAGCATAGACGCTGTCTTTGCGTTTGATGGCGGCAGGGATTTGGCTAAAGCTAATCTGGCCGGCTTCCGCAGCAGGTGCGAATTTACACTTGACGAAAGCGGAGTAAAATATTTTCTGAAACGATATGACGGCGTGCCGCTGCTGAGCCAGCTGAAGAACTGGTTTAGCCATCGCACCCGCGCCGCTACCGCCTACTTTGACATCGCCCCATCCGAAGAGTTAGCCGCTGCGGGCATACAAACCGCAATGGTGGTAGCATACGGTGCTGATTGGGAGGGAGTGTTTGAGAAAAGAAGTTTCGCAATTACCAAAGAGATTGCAAACGCAGAATCTCTGGAAAAGAAGTTGCCGGATTTTGTTTCCAATCCTCTTAGTGGCGCAGACTACCGGGCCAGGCGGGAGTTTATCGCCAAGCTGGCCGATTTTGCGAGGCGATTTCACAACACCGAATTTCGGCACAGGGACTTTTATCTGTGCCATATCTTTTTAGCGAGCGACGAACAATTTTATCTAATCGACCTGCAGAGGGCCTTCCAACCTATGCTGCTCAAACGGCGGTATCGCATAAAAGATATAACGCAGCTTTATTATTCGTCGCCGGGCCAGGTTTTTACACGAGCTGACCGGCTCCGTTTTTATCTCCGCTACAGGGGAAAAACTAAAATTACAATTGCCGATAGACTCTTTATCCGTGCGCTTAAGTTTAAGGCATGGCGAATGGCTGACCATGATATAAAAAACGGTCGGGATGTTCCGTTTGCAATGTAGCTCTCTTGCCGGTATAATCTGTGAATAATGATTAAGGCGGCGATAATAATAGAACGGGCCGATATTGCACTTGGAGGTGCTGAGCGGTCGGTCCTTGAGATGGCGGGTGCAATAGGACAGGCCGGAGTTGATGTTACCGTGCTGGCCGCGGCAGGGTTTGCAAACGGCAAGAATCTGCAAGTGCTTCTGCCCGGTGCCAAACGGGCATCGCTGAGTGCTTTCGGCAATGCTCTAAGGCTGCATCTCAAAGAAAACCATTACGATATTATCCATAGCGTCCTTCCGTTCGATTTTGCCGATGTGTACCAGCCGCGAGGGGGAGCCTATGCCGAGTCAATCCTGCGAAATGCCGACAGCTACGGTGGAAATATGGCCCGCTGCTATAAGACTTTGACGCATAGCATCAATTTTCGCAGAGCAGCACTGCTTGCTGCTGAAAAGAAACTCTGCAAAAACGGCGGGACAACTGTTGCGGCGATTTCAAAATATGTTAAACAGCAGTTCATCGACCACTACGGCCTGAGCGAGGAACGCATTGCGCTGATACCTAACGGTGTAAAAGAGGCTGGGAAGGTAAACACCGCCGCTGCCGAAAAGTTGCGGAGCCAGATACTTCTTATGCTTGGCCTTGGCGCATCGTCGAAGGCGGCGCTGTTTCTCTTTGCGGCAAATAATTTTCGGCTGAAAGGTTTGGGCGGTTTGATAAAAGCGGTCGCTGTTTCGGCAAGACAAAAAAAAACAAGACCGCTTTATCTTGTAGTGGCGGGTGCGGGAAGTTCAAGGAAGTATCGTGGTATTGCTGAGAATTTCAAAGTAAGCGACAGGATTGCTTTTCTCGGCCCGCTGAGAGATATTCACGAGGCGCTTTATATAAGCGATGCCGCGGTGCTGCCCAGTTTCTATGACCCATGTTCGCGGTTTATATTAGAGGCTCTGGCCGCGGGAAAGCCTGTGATAACTACACGCTTTAATGGGGCCTCAGAAAGATTTGAAGATGGCAGGCACGGAAGAATTATCGAAAGCGCGGATGATACGGAAGTACTGGCCGAGGCGTTGAATCATTTTGCCGAACCGGAAAATGCGGCACATGCCCGCAAAGCAATAAAAGAAGATGGTATCGCCGGGAAGGTTTCAATAACAAAACACGCAGAGGAAATGACAGAACTCTATAAATCAATACTCAGCCGAAAGGTTTCGGTATAATGCAATCATATATTATATTAATAGCAGGTGCGTATCTTCTCGGCTCGGTGCCATTCGGGGTGATAATAGCAAGGGCACACGGCAGGGACCTGCGAACAATCGGTTCCGGCAATACCGGCGCAACAAATGTTGCTCGGGCACTTGGAAAAAAGTGGGGATATGTTTGTTTCATACTCGACTGCGGAAAAGGACTTGTGGCTATGTTGGTTGGCAAGATGATGGCAGGCGATACACCCGGTGCAGGTGAATTTTGTTTATGGCTCACAGTCGGTTGCGCAGCAATACTTGGTCATATCTTTCCGGTCTATCTGAAATTCAAAGGCGGCAAGGGAGTAGCTACAAGCCTTGGAATGGTGCTTGGTCTTTACCCATATTATACGCTGCCGGGCCTGATGACTTTTGCCATTTGGGTCATAGCCGTTTTGATATGGCGCTACATTTCACTGGCATCGATAATAGCGGCGGCAGCATTTCCTGTGGTTTTTGTGATTATGATTATCGCAAGCCGGCAGTGGCGGTTCGCCCAGCTCTGGCCGCTGGTTCTGGTTGCGATACTGATGGCGACTCTTGTAGTTGTCCGCCATGTAGAGAATATCAAGAGACTGCTGGAAGGCTCCGAGTCGAAGGTATCGCAGAAGTAGTTGGGGCGCAGTTTTTTCCCATAAAAAAAGCGAGACATTGCTGCCTCGCTTTTGTGTTTTATTTTTTTATGCCGCCCGGTTAATCGGTTTTGGCTTCTGCTGGTTTGTAGTTTCTTTTCGCGGGCTTCTGGACAAGACCCATTTTGATAGCCTTTGCCGATACCTTTATCCTGCAAACCTTACCATCCACAATTGCACGGACCTTCTGGATATTTGGTTTGAATTTTCTTTTTGTAACGCCGGTAATATTTTTACCGATACCGCCTAAATACTTGGCCTTACCGCGTCTTGCGATGCTCCGGCCCGCAGTCGTTTTCCTGCCAGTGAAGAAACATACTCTTGCCATTTTACTACGCTCCATTCGCTAAAATTTCGCCCTTTTGCCAGCTGGCTGCCGAAAAGGACTTTATCTATAATCCGGTCAATATACAGATTCAGACTCTAATTGCAAGTATTAAAGCCAAATTTCGGCGAAAAAAGGGGTCATTTTTCAAAAAAGCGGATTTATCTTGATTTATCAACGGTTTAAGGTAATTTGTTGCCAAGATGAGCAAAAGAGTATTGATAACTGGTTGTTCGAGCGGGTTCGGGCTGTTGACCGCGGCCGGTGCCGCCAAGGCGGGCTACAATGTCGTTGCGACGATGCGGAACCTCGATAAAAGAGATGCCCTTGAAAATGCACTCGCCAACGCAGGGGCAATAGCGACGATAGATGCACTCGATGTTACAGATGCTGAGGCCATCAAGAAAATCGCCGCTAAATATGCCCCTATAGATATACTCGTCAATAACGCCGGTATCCTGATAATGGGCTCCTTTCTGGATATTACCGCCGATGAAGCAAAGCGGATATTTGAGACGAACTATTTCGGTGCCGTTTCGCTTACTCGCCTGGCAGCCGAACAGATGATACAGTCGGGCGGCGGGACGATTATTAATGTCGCATCGCTTGCAGGCCGGGTCGGTCATTTGTTTAATTCGGCATATTCGGCGACCAAGCACGCACTAATCGGTTTTTCACGCTCGATTCGGCTGGAACTGAAACCCTTTAATATCAAGGTGGTATCGGTCGAGCCGGGATACCATAAGACCGAGATTATAAGAGCGAACGCAAATCAAACGGAAAATTTCTATAACCGAGCCTCGACGATGTTTGAATATAACCGGGGGTTTCTGCAGTTGATGTTCAACGAGATAATCCCACGGGCAGGAGAGGCTGAAGTTGTAGCTGAAAAAATAGTCGAAATTATGGGCGAAAGCAACCCCCGGCGGCATTATATCATCGGAAAAGACGCCAGGTTCGCAACAGTTTGCCAGCGGTTGGGGCTGGAGGGCTGGCTGGAGGGAAAGATCTTTGCTAGGCTGATGACGGCGACAGAACGACAGAACCGCAGAGAGGAAAAAAAAAAGGCCAGCCGAAAGAAAGCGACTGGCCGTTGAAAATTAAATATAATCGTTTGCATTTTGTTTATCCATGTGATTTTCAAAGGCCGTAGGCCGAAATGTTATAGCCTCGCCCGTAAGGGCGTGGGCAAAAAGGCCGGTGCCACCAGCAGAGTCCCCGCAGGGGACGACATATAAGGGCAATTTGTGGGACATACTTATTCAAACAATCTCTACCATATTATTTTCAGTACAAAGAATCGTCACGGCTATTGAGCGATGATATCAGAGAAGAGTTTCATCGTTATACAGCGGGCATTATACGAAATCTGGACAGTTCTCTGCTGAAAATCAACTCCGTTATTGACCATGTTCATTTGCTATGCAAAATTAAACCTGCCATAGCGGTCTCTGATTTTGTCGGCAAAGTTAAATCGAATTCGTCCCGCTGGATGAAAGAGTGGTTTGAATTGCCCAATGGTTTTCAGTGGCAAAGCGGGTATTCCCGTTTCAGTGTCAGCAAGTCCATTGCAGGGGAGGTGGCCGGTTATATTGAAAGCCAGCAGGAACACCATAAAATTATTAGCTTTGCCGATGAGCTGAAATCATTTTTAAATAAACACGGCATTGATTATGATCCGGCACATTATCTGGATTAATGCCGCCCGCTGCGCGGGCTTTGATTGAGCGGCCCACGGACTAACGCCCGTGGCTATAACATCTCGGCCTCTGCGAGGCCTGTATTTGAAATACAACACCTTACGACAAATTTATTATATCAATTCGAGTCAATAAAAACAGATAGTTTTGCTAAGGTTTCGCCGTCGGGGTTTTCAGGTATTTAAAATATTCGCTGTCGGTTGACAGTATGACGGTGCTTCTGCTGCCAAGATTTTTTTCGTAACTTTCAAGCGTCTTCAGGAACGAGTAAAACTCCGGATCCTTTGAATATGCTTCGGCGTAGATCTTAATAGCCTCGGCATCGGCTCTACCCATAATCTCCTGAGCCCGCCTGTATCCTTCGGAAATAACTACCTTTTCTTCTTCTTCTTTTTCTCCCTCGATTCTCAACTTTTCCCCCTCGCCCTGGGAGCGGAACTTTGCGGCGATCCGTTTGCGCTCGGAAATCATTCGCTCGTAGGTGGCTATTCTTACCTCTTCGACATAATTTATTCTCTTTATGCGAATATCAACTATTTCGATTCCGAGTTTTTTTGCCGCTGGTTTTACTTCTTCGAGAATCTTTGCGACGATGCCATCTCTGCCGGTTCCGATCGTACTAACCTCGATGACCCTTTCTTCGTCAATACCGACATCGGTCTGCATTTCACGGTCGCTTGACCGCACGGCCCGGATAAGCGGATTGTTCGATATCTGGTTTCGTACCGCTCCGTTGACGATATCGTCCAGCCGGCTGTGGGCGGAATTTTCGTCCCTAACAGTTTTGAAAAATTTTAACGGATCCTCTATCCGCCACCTGGCAAAGCTGTCCACCCAGATGTACCTTTTGTCCTGCGTTGGTACCTGTGTGGGGTTGCCGTCCCATTCAAGCAGCCTCTTTTCAAAGGTGTTTATCTGCTCGATAACAGGTATTTTGAACTTCAACCCAGCGTCAGGGACGATTCTTTTGACCTTGCCAAACTGGGTAATGATAACCTGTTCGGTTTCAGAGACGGTATAAATGAACTGTTTGGCAGCGAAAGCGACTGCTGCAATCACGATTAGAATGATAATAAGTGATTTGTTCTGCATTATTTTACCTCCGTAAGGTTCATTAATGGCAACAGACCTTTAATCTGGTCGTCAATGATATATTTTTTCTCGATTTTCGGCAGGATTCTCGACATACTCTCAAGATACAGCCGCCTCCTTGTAACATCCTTGCTCAGGCTGTATTCGGCCCAAATCTGCTCGAACCGCTTGGCATCTCCCTTCGCGGTGTTGGTTCGGTCTATTGCGTAACCCTCGGCTTGTTTGATCATTTGTAGTTGCTGGCCGCTGGCTCTCGGTATTACCCTGTTATATTCTTCTTTCGCCTTGTTTATCAGCTTTTCCTTGTCCTGCTGGGCGGCGTTAACCTCATTAAAGGCAGGCTTAACCGGCCCGGGTGGATTGACATCTTGAAGCTTTACTGCGATTATCTGAATGCCGCAGTTGTATGTATTGAGGATTTTCTGCATTTTCAGCCCAGCCTGGTCGTTTATCTCCATCCTTCTTTCACTGAGTACCTCGTCGATCGAAGAGTCACCGACGAGACTTCTCATTACCGATTCGGCGGCATCCCTTATAGCCTTTTGGGGACTACGAACATTAAAGAGAAAACTTTTGGGATCGCTTATCTTGAACTGGACGATCCATTCGACCTCCGCAACGCTCAAATCACCGCAGAGCATGAGAGATTCGTCAAGGTTCTTTTTGCCGTAGGTGCTTTTCACACCAGCCTTTAGAGTACTAAAGCCAAATTCAGCTTTGAATACTCTTTCCACCTGCGGTTTCTGTACGGTCTCTATATTGAACGGCAGCTTGAAACGCAGGCCTGGGTCGGTGGTCCTGTTGTACTTGCCGAACCGGAGGACAACTCCCCTGGCATCGGTGTTGACCATATAAAAAGAGGTCAAAAGTGCAAATAGCAGGATGACTATTGGTATTATCCAGCCAACGTTCCGTATCAGGGCCGGCGGCACCTGCGGACGAAAATACGTATCTTGATCGCTCACTGTCTTATCTCCTTATATTTAGATTAGCAATTTGAACTATTCACAGCGGCAAAAGCCCGCTTCTTTTCGTATATACCACCACCCGAGTACAACTGCAAGGATAAACTTATTTTCCTTTTGTTTCTTTTTTAAGGTAGTCGATATGTCCCTTTGTAAGTTTTTTGTATGTACCTGTCTTGAGACCCTTAATGCTGATATTTCCGATTTTTATTCGATGAAGCGATTTGACAGGGTGGTCAAGCTTTGCCATAACCCGCCTGATTTGGCGATTCAGGCCCTGACGGATACTTACTTCCAAAACAGTAATGCTGTTGGTTCGTTTGACCACTTTCACTGCCGTGGGGTTGGTTTTGCCTTCAGAAAGCCACATCCCTTTTTTGAGCTTATCTATCTGGGGCCCCATTACCCGCCCCTTAACAGTTACCTGGTAGGTTTTTGGCAGTTCATATCTGGGATGGGTGAGCCGGTTTGCCAGCTGGGAATCATTTGTCAGAATAATCGCGCCGGTGGTATCGGCATCGAGCCTGCCAACACAAAAAATCCTTTCCTGACAATCGATAAAGTCTATCGCCTTTTTTCTCCGCTGCGGGTCAGAGTTCGTACAGATTACACCTTTTGGCTTATTCAGCAGAAAATAGACCCTCTCCGGGCTGGGGATCTTTTTACCGTGGACGGTTATTAAATCCTCAGTGGGGTCGGCGAAGGCAGGAAGAGTATCGACAAGCCTGCGGTTGACCCGTACGAAACCATCGAGTATGAGCTGTTCACACTTTCGCCTCGAATCGAGCCCTGCGGAGGCTAAAATTTTCTGGAGTCTGATTTTTGCCATTAAAATACTCCATAATCAGGGCTTCTGCCCTTTATTATTTACAAAAAGCTGCTGGTAGTCTATAATGGAAAACGTAATAATGCAACAAAAGTATTTTTTACGGTTCGGAGCAGTATTATGGATCCAGAATTTCAAATCGATAGAGACATCAAGCTGAATGACGGCAAGCTGCTGATCGGTCTTTCCGGCTGGATGAACGGATGTGAAATATCAACCGATGCAGCAGATTATTTTATAGATAAACTCGATGCGCAGGAAGTCGGCCTTATCGTACCAAGCGGATTTTATATCTATCATTTCCCCGGCTCAATGGAAACGACAGCAATGTTCAGGCCGAGCATAAAAATAAAAGATGGCATCGTCCAATCCTGTGACGAGCCGGAAAATACATTTTACTGCGACCAGGAAAATAATCTGCTGTTCCTTATTGGCAAAGAACCAAATATCCGCTGGCATAAATATGTCGAGTGTATATTTTCCGTCTGCCGACAGATTGGTGTAAAATCCATTTATTTCGTTGGAAGCGTTGCAGGACTTGTTCCCCACAACCGTGAACCAAGATTTTTTTGCAGCGTTTCAGATAAGAGTCTCAAACCGGTGATGGAGCGTCGCGGAGTGAAATTTTCCGACTATGAGGGGCCAGCCGGTATAATCACATATATGACAGCGATAGCACCTGAGACAGGGCTGGATATGACCAGTATAATCGTTGAGATCCCAGCTTATGTTCAGGGAAAGAACCCGCTATGTCTTAATGCTGTTATCAAGCGTATGGCAGGGCTCTTTGAGATACCGGTTGAACACGATGAAATGGAAAAAATGGGTGAAGAGTTTGAAAAACGGGTCGGGGAGATAATTTCCGAACATCCGGAGCTTGCAAATCATGTTCGCAGGCTTGAAGCGGATTACGATAATGAAGTTTTCAACAGCGAAATGGGTGACCTGAAAAAATGGCTCCAGCAGCAGGGAATCAGGGTCGATTAAGTGGCTTGGTTTCACAAAAATGCGGTATTGGACGAAATCAAGTTTTTTTTTGTTGACTAAAATCATGTTTTAGTAGATAATGGCCATTGTGATGTCCGAGTGGTTAATGAGTGGCCCGAAGCCTGTCTGGAGGGTTAATATGCCCATTATGGGTCGCTGATGTCCGCAAATGAAGCCTTAATTTAATTGTTTTTAAGCCAATTGCCCGATATAAACAGAGGTACAGTCAAGGGCTATGGCGAATTTTGGCTGAGATATGTATTCATGTTTGAAGGAGTTTTACAATGCCAGCAGGAAAATTCTCACAAAGCAACGCAATGCTGTATACGGTAATTACCTTTGTCGGTCTCTTCATCATTGCAGCGGCAGCGGCAATCTGGTTCTATGTCAAAGCCGAGGAATACCGAACACAAAGAGCGACTATGGAAGAAAAAATATCAGAGCTTGCCAGCTCTCGCGAAAGGTCCACAATGGCCAAAATGGTTGGTAAGCCTCTGAAAAAACACAGTTATATGGGGACGGTGCTAAGCTATTTTGACGATATGGTTTTGGCGATAACCGGCCAGGCCCCCGAAGATACAACGGCTTCGGTGAAGAGAAACGCAACGGTTTCCAAAATCAACGAGACGATGCAGCTTCTTGGGGACGATGCCGATGCGGCATACGGTATTGAAGGAGTGAATCTGCTTCAAACAATAATACAATTAAAAACAGATCTGGATACGGCCCGCGAAAACGCACGTGATATGGAAAAGATGCTGCGAGATATCGAGGATGACTATGACGATGCGGTATCAAATTTTCGCCGTAATGAAAAAAAATTGATCGATGACAAAAATACCTTTCAAAAGCTGGCCCAGAAGCGGGAAGCAGAGTATCAGCAGATTGAAGAGTTTATGCAAAAATCGACCGACGACCAGATTGGTGTTGTCATGGACAAACTTAAAAACGCAGAGCAGCGATTTAAGCAGAAAAATATGGATTTGCTCGGCTTGCAAACAAAACTAACCGAAACCGAAAATGCCCTGCGAACGGCTCGCGACAAACTCGAAAGCATAAAGCCTCAACCTAATGTGGAGGTCTTTGCATATCGGGCGGATGCGACAGTAGTCGATGTTGACCTGGAATCGAAAGTTGTATATCTTGACATAGGTTCGGATGAACATGTTTACCCGGGTCTGACATTTGCTGTCTACGACAAGAGTGCGCCGATACCTGAAGACGGCAAGGGGAAAGGGGAAATTGAGGTTTACAATGTTAGAAAACATGTTTCAATGGCAAAGATTATAATCTATTCGAAGAAGAACCCGATTATACCGGACGATATAGCCGTCAATCTTGTCTGGGACAGCAAGACGAGCAATAAATTTACTGTCGCTGGAGGGTTTGATTTTGACCGAGATGGATTCGTTGACCGCAACGGAAGCGAAAAAATCAAACAGCTTATAGAGGGATGGAACGGCAGGGTGGTCGATGAAGTTACGATTGAAACCGATGTTATCGTTCTCGGTACGGAACCTGAGATTCCTGCTAAACCATCAGCTGAACAGATTGAATTTGACCCAATGGTTGAGCAGAGATATAAAGAGGCACAGGAAAAGCTGCACCAATACAACAATGTCATAGAAAAGGCACAGATTTTTTCGGTTCCCATTTTCAACCAGAAACAATTCATGTATTTGATAGGTCACGAATATCTGGATCTCAAGAGCCGCCCGCTTTAATTATCAAACATTATTTTTTATAGCAGGCTCTATTCCTATCGATGCTATAAATATATCCCCGGTATATTGTTTTGCGCCGGAAACAGTGAAACCTTTTTTTACGGCTACAAATGTTACTGTTGCGGCAGCTTTAACTGCCGAGCCCAGCGGCTGGCCACTGTCGCAGTCAAGGCCGGACGGAATGTCAACGGCAATGACAGGGGTATGCGCAGCAACGACAGCATCAATCAATTCGATATAGTCAGGCCGAAGAATTCCTTTCAAGCCGGTACCGAATATCGCATCAATTAACATATCGCTGCCTGTGGTATATCGTGCAAACTGCTCTGCAATATGACCTGCTGTCATATCTATCTGCTCGATGGGAATGTGCATTCGCTCGATAATATCAAGATTTATCCTGGCATCGCCGGTTATCCTGTCCATATCGGAGCAGATTACCACCGTGGTCCTTATGGAGGCATTTGTAAGATGTCGGGCGATAACGAAGCCGTCGCCGCCGTTATTGCCGCCGCCGCATAGAATACAAACGGAAGGAGAATCAATATAGGCTAATCGCTGGATAATGACCTGACAGCAGCCGCGCCCAGCGTTTTCCATTAAGACCGCCCCGCCGATACCGACAGTATTTATCGCCCAGCCGTCAAAGTCACGAACCTGCTGGCGGGTCATAACGAGACTGTTTTCGGTGGCAATTTTTACGAAACTGTCCATAACGGGATATTATATGCAGAACGGCGTTACTGTCAATTGACAAGTGCCGGCAATCCGTTTAGAATGAAAACCAATAAGCAAGGGAGAATTATGCATATACTGCTTACTAATGATGATGGTGCGTTCGCGCCGGGGATTGCGGCGATACATAAGCGGCTTGTTCGGATGGGAAAGGTTACGGTTGTTGCGCCCTCCGAGGCTAAATCCGGGGCTAGCCACAGTATCTCTCTTACGCCGCTGTCCTTCAAAGAGTTGGATACGGCGAGCGGATTTACCGGATACAGCGTTGATGGGACACCTGCCGACTGCGTTAAGCTGGCGGTTATGGAACTTGTCAAAGAGCCGATAGACCTTGTTATTTCCGGTATAAACCGTGGTGCAAATGTTGGGATAGATGTATGTTATTCCGGAACGGTCGCCGCGGCGGTGGAGGCGGCTTTTTATAATATCGCCTCGATTGCGCTTAGCGCAGCATATGAAGAAAATATTGATTTTGAGATGGTGGCGGATTACTGTTTTAATGTTATTGAAAAACTGCTGCCGCTGGCCAAAAGAGATGTGGTTAATGTAAATATACCCCGGCTTTCGCAGGGCCGGCCAAAAGGCGTAAAGATAACGGCCCAGGGAGTCAACGGGTATGACGAAAATTATACTGTCAGTGTGAACAAGCAACTCCGAAAATTTTATAAGCTCAACTACGGGGCCCACAGGGAAAAAGGTTCAGATAATATCGATGTAACAAGTCTGCTGAAGGGATTTATAACGGTAACGGAACTTCATTTTGATATGACCGATTATAAAAAGAACAAGCGGCTTGGAAAAATAAATCTGGAATAATCGATGCCGTGAATGGATAAGATGAATATTTTTCAAACACCAATACCGCTGATTATTGTTGCGGTTGTTGTTTTAATGGCCGTTACTATATTTCGGCGAGTCCGGCCCCAGCGGCGGAAATGGTGGCAGCTTTTGCTTCCTGCAGTCGTTCTATTGTCGGCTTTTGGGGCGGATTTTCTTTGCCGGACTGATTATGAGAAAATAGACCTGATAATCAAAACCGCCAAAGAGGCCGCAGTTGCAGGTGATATTGAGCAAATTGAGAAGATGATCTCGCCGGATTATCGCGACAGTTCTCATAATTCCAGGGAACGGATAGTTACTTATTGCCGTAGTGTCCTGTCAAGACTGCCAGCAGAAAAAATCAAAAAACGATACAGTATAATAGAAATATCAGGGGCTCGCGCCGCCGCAGAGCTGGAAGTGGCGGTACATCTGCAGCAGGAAAGCGTTTATGCTATGGCGGGGAATATAGTATTCGTGAAGCTGAAGTTGTATTTCACTAAGACCGCGGACAAAAAATGGCTGGTTGACAGCTCGGAAATATTGGAGGTTAATAAGCAGCCGTGGGGTTGGAAAAAAATGTAGTATCGCTGAATTGCAAAGTAATCAGGCTGCAGCGTGTTTTGCTGGGAAGCGTTTTTTATCTTGCGAGCACTTTTCTGTTTTCTACTATGCTCTCAATTTTTTCGAGCAGCTTACTTAAATCAAATGGTTTTACGATGTAGTCCTCTATTCCGCAGACATTTGCTCGTGTGATATCGTTTGTTTGGTTTCGTGCAGTGAGCATTATAACAGCAATATCTTTTCCTTCAGGGTGCCGCCTGAGAGCCTCGAGCATTTCATGTCCATCCATTATGGGCATGATAACATCGAGAAGGATAATGTCAGGGCATTCCTTCAGTGCGACGTCTAGCCCCTCCTTGCCGTTGCTTGCGGTAACGACGGTATATTCATTCATCTCCAGCCTGTCCTGAAGTGTTTGCACAATGTTCGGCTCGTCATCAACAACGAGAATTTTTGTCTTGTCGGTCTTTTTTTTCAATCCCAAAAAATCAAACATTTTTCTTCTCCAGTACATTTATCCGGCACTCTGCGTAGCCGGGCCGCTGTTATTTTTATTAAGAACACCCAACCAGAAAGCACATCGGCAAAACCAACCCCTAACCAAAGCTATTTGTTGGCCCAGCGGACATATTTTTAAAATTTTTCTCAGTAACGGCTCTACCAGCCGATTTACGCGGGATTTGAGGACAAAAATCGATACGCTTGAATTGCCAAACTATTATTATCGGGCATTGGAAGGAGAGCACGGTTCAATTTTTCGTACTTGTTCTCTGCCAAATATCTTCTTTTGACAGGATCTCTTTACTTGCTGCAAACAGCGTTTGTTATTTTGATTACATCCATTGTTTCGGCTGCATCATGGACGCGGACGATTGATACTCCCGCCGCTACGGCGAGGGCGTTTGTGGCCGCGGTGCCGAAAGAACGATCCTTCGGATCTTCCCTGCCGGTGATCTCTCCGATGAACCGTTTTCGGCTGGCACCGAGCAGGACCCTGTAACCGGAAGCGGTAAACTTGCCGATATTGCGCAGGATGGTCAGGTTGTGGTCGGTCGTTTTGCCAAAACCGATGCCCGGGTCGATAAAAATCATCCGCTTATCAATTCCAAATCTCTGCGCCCGCTTTGCGGCGGCAAGAAGAAATTCAAGTACCTCGCCGGCAACATCGTCATACTCAGGTGCGTTCTGCATTGTCAAGGGCTCCCCCTGCATATGCATCAGGACTATGGGAACCTTCGCGTCGGCGGCAAGTTCGGCCATCTCTTCATTAGCCAGCGCGGTAATATCGTTGATCATTGCCGCGCCGGCGTCAAGAGCGGCCCTGGCAACAGCCGGCTCGTATGTATCGATACTTATTATTGCATCCGTCTTGGATGATAGCTGCTGGATTACCGGTATTGCCCTTTTGATTTGCTCATCGGCTGGAACCGGTTTTGACCCGGGCCTGGTGGATTCTGCGCCGACATCAATTATACTCGCGCCTTCAGCGGCCATTTTTCGGCCATGGCCAGCGGCGGCATCGACATCAAAAAACTCTCCACCGTCACTGAAGGAATCGGGTGTAACATTAAGTATTCCCATTACAATACACCCAGCCGAAAAATCCAGACTGCCGCTAGGCCACTTTAATATATCCCTAAACCGGGGATGGTTACCTGTTTTTTTTTGTTTTTTCATATTGTCCTGCTATAATGGCTGTCATGCCGACAGTAGCGAAAATCGTAATGCCGCAACTGCCCCATCACACTACCCAGCGGGGCAATAATCGTCAAGATGTTTTCTTCGTCGATGACGATGAGTAAATTGGAAAAAGAAACTGGTAGGATGGGTAAGGTGCTTTTTCTTTACCCATGCGGAAGTTCTTCACCCCCATGCCCCCATTCCAGCAGGCTTAAAGCACAGAACCTCTAATCCCTGCCACTATTTTTTGTATTCGATCATAATTACCGAAGCGATAGGGTCCGCAGATCGTTGCGGCAGTTGGATTACGATACCCTCGGACTTACTTTCGAATTTCAATAATGCATCTTTGTCGGCAAGGCTCCGGACGCGTTTAACCTGTGATTTTCTCAGCGGAACATTCAGCCGCCCATCTGCGGGCCATTCGAAGACATGAGCGTAAATGATGCCGGGCTTTTGAGTATAGCGTCCCCATTTTGGCGCGGCAAATGGACTGGCATCCGTTCCATAAATCGCTTCACCGTTCGTATCCATCCATGCCCCGATCGCCCGCATGGACCGGACACTTTCTTCCGGGATCGATCCGTCACCTTTCGGGCCGATATTCAGAAGGTAATTACCCCCTTTCGAGACGATATCGATCAGGTTGCGGATCAGCTTCTCGTCGGACTTCCAGGCCGTATCGTGGTCGGAATATCCCCAGGTGCCATTCATCGTCATACACACTTCCCAATCCACACCTTCGATGCCCGTAGAGGGGATCGTCTGCTCCGGCGTTGTAAAATCCCCCTGTTCGGCCTTCCACGCCTTCAGCCGCCCAACCGAATCCTTCCTCTCAATATTCGGGGTATGGTACAGTCGGTTGTTCGAGATGATCTGCGGTTGGCGGCTCCGGACCATCGCCATCAATTCATCGGCCCGCCAGAATGGCCCTTCGTAGTCCTTTTTGGAATAGTCCCACCAGATAATATCAACGGGACCGTAATTCGACATAAGCTCACGCGCCTGGTTATGCAGATAGTCAACATAGATCGAATGGTTCCGAGGCCCGTTCGGCGAAGCCATCTTCCGCAGCGGATGCGGCAGCGTCTTCGCGGTCTCATAGTCATACTGAGAATGATGCCAGTCAATAACCGAATGATAGAACCCGACCTTCATACCCTGGGCCCGAACCGCATCCACAATTTCCCGGCACAGATCACGCCCAACCAGATCCTTCGCATCGTAGGTGGTATATTCAGACTCAAACAAACCGAAACCGTCGTGATGTTTCGTCGTAAAGACCACATACCGGCAACCGGCCTGACGGGCAAGTTTCGCCCATCCAACGGCAAAGTCTTTTTTGGGCCGAAACTTTGGAACTGCCTGATGTGCATATTCCCATGTGTCGGCGCCTACACGTTGCTGGATCCATTCCATTCCCCCTCGCGTCCCCACTGCCTTGCCGTCCCACGTACCTGCCAATCCCGAATACAGCCCCCAATGCACAAACATCCCAAAGCGCCCCTGACGCCACCAATCCATGCGCGCATCACGCTCCTGACTCGTTTCAGATTTCACCGCAATGTTACCGTTCTCGGCAGCACAGCCGGAAATCAGAAAACACACAAACAGCATCCATGAAATTAACACAGCCTTTTTCGGTATAATAGGCAATTTGATTCTCCAATTAATTTTGTTTTTTTTGATGAACCGGGCCTTGTGGGCGGAATTGTACCAGCAGGGCGGCCAATACGCAATAATATTGTCATCCCCGCGTAGGCGGGAACCCAGAATCAATTAAGTTCCCCCCATTCATCTATTAACATAAACACACCCACCTGTCATGAATACTATTTTACTTGCTTTGCATCTCTGTAAGTAAAGCTTATTTACTCTAATGGCCACCTTTCGCTCATGCCCTCAATACAGATTTGTTTAAGCTGTTCTTGAGTTAAGCTATATTTTTTCAACAATTCCTTTTTGTATTGTTTTTCCAAATGTTGCATTAAATTTATGTTTTTATCCATTTGGCTACGAAACTCTGATTTAGACAAACTCCACGTACTTCGACCTGAAATAGGATATTTCCTGTCAGCCTCTGCTTGGGCGTTATCTTCGGTGGCGACAATTGCCTTGAAAAGTTGGCGCCTCTTAGCCTCTGTGAGACCAAACTTATCTTCCGATTTAGCTCGTTGTTTCAAGTATTGCTCAAGATTTTCTGCAATCTGAATTTCCAATTTATAATTAGACCGGTTATTGGTTTTGGCAATTTCTGGAGTTACATTGCCTAATTTACCATTAGGTGCCCAGGTTACTCTTGCAATATCGTACATTCCATTAGCAAGCTCTTTGTCGCTATAGAGAAATAGGCCTATCTCATCAATATCATTATTCTTGGATGTTATATCTGCGATTATCTTATCAATAGTCGGCTTAACTTGATTTTCTTTAATTTCTGGCGACACCACCACTCTGTAACACATTTTTTTGTCGATTGGTAAACGTGCTAATTCTTGATAGGTATAACTTGACAAAGATTTAGTCATAGCTTTATGGCTTTGATCTTCTGATTCTACGATTTCGTAGGCGACTGGCGCTATTTGCTTTGTAATCGCTCGATGCTGAATATTTGTATCGATTCCTTTTTCTTTGCATAAAGTTTTGAATCTCGTAATTTCAGCTTTCTGAAGTTCTACGGTTTTTCTAAGCTTAGATATTTGCTCATTTAACTGCTGGATTTCGGATTGTAGTTTTTCAACTTTTCCGGTATCTGCAAAAGCAGTACATACGGCGAAGCACAATACAACAAAAACTGTAACGAGCTTTTTCATGATCTTATCCTTTCTGAAATCAATAACTATCCCTTCGCCCTCTTTTTTGCAAAAACCGCCGGTTTTACTTCTCTCCACTGTTTGCCATTAAACCAGCAAAGTACCCGCTGAAACACATATTGGAAGAAAAATACTTTATTAAAAGAACTTTTCTCTAAGTGTTCGTTGAGTTGGGCAAAATTATTGAATTTCTCATAATGGGTTAACCCGATTTGTTGGGACATATTTGCACCACTAACTATCAAAAGCCAGTTTTCAGTTATTTGTTGCGGGCACTGTATCTTGAGTTTCTTTGAAACACATTTTTCAAGCTCTTTTTCATTTATACCAACGAAAGTCGCGGAGTTACGGTCCCAAGTCATATAGCAATTCACTTTTTCAAGGTGCATCTCTTTCAAATACTTGTTTAGCAATGGATAAGTAGACGGAAACCGTTTGAATGAACTTCGTTCTTCCGTTAGGGTTTTGTGCTGGCTAATTCCAAACTCCAGAAGTTCTGTAACAAATTGACCATGTTTCATGACTGGTGGCATTTCTAATTCTCTAAAGGAGAGAAAACCGTGCACATCATCGAGTTTGGTATATCGTTTCCTTTCTTTGATAAACAAATCCCTAATCTTTCGCCATTCTTCTTCCACTGCTCGCCAAACATGACCGCCGGAACTTTTTCGCATAGAGTGATATTCAGTTACTTCGATAGCAATTTTATTTGACTGATACAACATATAAAAATCAGGAGGATCTTCACCACATTCAATGTACTTTGGTTTAATTTTCATCCTCTGGAGAAACTTGTTGAGGTAAAATAATTCATTTTCTTTTTGTTTCTGTCCAATATTCACGAATGAGCTCTCTATTAAATATCACGGTTCATGTGTGCTTTGTCCCGCTTAATCTGTGGTATATCACGCCTGCTTTAACACGAAGGACACGAAGTTCTCGAAGTTTTAAATTAGACTGATTCATTTCCCAATGGCTTATTAATATCTTCTGCCTTTTTCTTCTGGCTCTTCTTGTTAATTTTTTTGTAGAATCGACTGATACGAGATTGTGCGATTTTCGCATCATCTCCTTCAATAATTTCTCGCTTTAGAACTTCATTTCTAACAATATTCTCAATCTCCGAGACATTGATACTAACC
>SDBT01000560.1_pt1 | contig 59293 bp, 86 predicted proteins | sample 2277101 | NCBI WGS metagenome assembly SDBT01 (sample SAMN10404973, study PRJNA504765) | marine sediment metagenome | isolation source: marine sediment core GS10_PC15, 103 cmbsf | place: Arctic Ocean: Southern Knipovich Ridge | collected 2010 | reverse complement strand
TGGTGGTGATATTTCGGCGGGTGGAGTTCTGACGTTCGTCAATTCGGTACTGCTACGCTCGGAAGTCAACATCGATACCCAACTGCAAACCGTCCTTGACGACTTGTCGCAAGGCACTTTTCTCGAGGGCGTGGATACGAGCCAAAGTCTCGTAGACGGCGATGAGTTTCTCGCTCGGCCCGACAATTACTACTCGATGATCTCGATAGTGCTAAACGACGGTGTTCAGGACTTGCAACCGCTCAAGCCGTTTCCTGGCGGGTATAAGGCGTACAGAGACCAGCGAGGCGATACAGCGTCGATCTTTACGAGCCAGCCGATGTTCTTTGTGGTAAAGGGTGACGTTATCTGGCTCTACCCGACTGCCGGCCGACCGTATACGGCGAGAATCGATTACTACAAGCTGCACGATCAGGATGTGGATAACATTGAGTTTACAAACGAATGGCGACGTGCGATCAACTTCGGAACAGCTTTCGAGATTGCGCTGAAATATAAACTTCCCGATCAGATTCCGATTTGGGGGCCGAGGTATCAGAACGAAAAAGAGATGCAGCGAGTGAGCCATCCGGGAGAACCAAGGATCATAGGGGCGTAAATGAAAGTAAGCAAGGCATATTTCGATCGATTCAAGAAGGCGTTCACTTATTGGCAGGAGCGATTGGGCCTGACCCAGTACCGCGTTTCGTTTACGCATAAATATCACCCCGATGATTATGCTGAAATAACGATACAGCAACTCGGAAAGTGTGCAACGGTGCTATTGACAACGGAACTCACCGGCCCGTCGGCAGACAGTAAGTTGAGTCCCGAGGACCACGCCAAGCACGAGGCGATACACCTACTGCTTAGTCGTCTTACATGGCTGGGGATGTCGAGGTACATTGAGCAGCAGGACTTGGCGGAAGAAGAGGAAGCAATTGTTGTGAGATTAGAGAAGGTGTTGGAATGATTGTATTCAAAGACAAGACGGATTGCATCGAAAAGTACGAGGCTATCGGCTCGGCGTTAGACGAGTCTCTGGTCGAAGACTTGGACCAGGTCACGCAGGAATTAGTCGAGAATGACCTTGATGTGCGATGGGTCGTATTAGACTTGCTCTGCCGCGTCTGTGGCCATGAGCAAACTGCCTTGGTTCCGTATGCGGCCGATCTCGACAATTTGGAATGTATAAACTGCGAGAATCATACGTCGCAGGAAAAAGAAGATGTTGAATGGTGGCAGGAGTAAAACCATGAATAAAAAGACCCTAATAATCATCGGCCTCGTACTCGGATTCGCTCTGACGCTGTGCATGGCGACGACGTTCACGTACACGCTCGATACCACGCGACCGCAGGGCACCGAAGCCCCGTCCGTTCTCGATAATTTTATCAGAGAGGACAAGAGCGGTTTCGGCGAACGGCTCAACGTCGATCACATCTTCGCCCAGACAGGCACGCAATTCTCCGATGAGGATACTGGGTATCATAGGGATATTCATTTCTTCTCGTCTACAGCCACCGACCCTATTCTGGGCGTGACTGTCGTTGACGGCGTTGACGAGTTGCGGTACACGGACTCTGACGGAACGAATGTAACTCTCACCTCTGGCGGTACTCTAAACATCCTCAGTGCCGATCTGCTCGGGACTCTGGCGAACAACACGTTCTTCACGGCTGTCGATAACGCGGGTACGGGGACTGTCGACCTCATAAAGGCGAACGCTTCGGATGTCGCAGTGATACCCGACGGTTCGGAAACTGCGACCAGCGCAGCCCCGACCGCGGACGCCGATATCTCCAATAAGAAGTATGTGGACGACCAGGTAGCGAGCGTAGTACCAGTAAACGTGGCAGCAGTTACTGTTTTTAATGGGACAATGGCGGCAGGTGACACATTTGAAGACCTGGACCTCTCGGGTACTGTCGGGGCTAATGTAGCTCTAGTCAGTCTTCAAGTCACGACGCCCGGCTCTGGTATGTACGTAGCAAAGCAAAAAGGAGCGTCTGGCACATACGCCCAGCGAACTCCAGGAGCGGCAGCGGGTTTTGGCTCGGGACTTATCGACTTCGAGTCGAACCATTTCGGCACGGTCACACTATTCACAAATAGTAACGGAGTGATTGAACACGGATACCAGAATAATTCCGATACGATAACAATCATCCTGCGGGGATATATTAACTGATGGTTCTAACGGCACAATCACAGAAGTTTGGGATAATCTCAGATCGCCTGGGCGTGGCCGAGGATTTTCCAACTGTGAAAATACCCGCTGCGTTCTCGCCCGAGTCTTCCGGTGTCTACCTTCAATACGGACTGGCGAGGGCAATGCCTGGTGCTGCTCCAACGTTCCTCGACGACAGTGGAGTTAAGACCCAGACGCCTGATGGTAATATAATAATTCGTCACTGGCGGCACATTTCCGCTGCGGGAATCGAATATGTTTTTGTCTACACGAAGGCCCACGCTTATCTGTGGAACGATACGACAAAAACCTACACCACCATGCACACCACCGCGTCCGACTGTACGCTTTGGGATACGGTGAGTATGAGCGGGCGGGTGATATCCACCAACAACATCGACAAAGTCTTGGTGTGGCTGGAAAGCACTCCCGCTACGGCATTCGTTCCACTCGACACGGCTTCCGGCCTTGATCTTGGAGGCGGGCAATTCATCACCAAGGCGAAGTACCTCAATACGAGCGAGAATTATCTCTGGCTGCTGGGCACAACCGAAGCAGGCGTAGGCCATCCACGGAGAGCCAGATGGTCAAGCTATGGTGAGGTTGCCGATTTCGATACGACAGGCAGTGGCGATACAAGTTTCAGGGACTTTCTTGAAGGCTCCGACATCATCAAGGGTTCGGCCAAATACACCGTTAGAGGCGCGGATATACTCGTCATCTTCAAAGAGAAGAGTTGCTTCCTGGCATGGCTGGTCGAGAGCGACGACGTCTGGAATATGACTCGGGCCGAGGGTAGCGTCGGCCTCCTGGCAACGCATTCGGTTATCAACGACAAAGAGGGCAACGTCTACTATTTCGGTAGCGATTACACTGTCCGCAAACTGCACTACGGTAAGATCAGCCAAAGAATAGACAAAACGATTAAAGGGATGTCAATAGCGCATCAGGACGATATCGAAGCCACGTACATCGACCAGTACAATCAGATATGGTGGTCCATTCCATCGTCGGCGGGTTCGACGGGCAATGATAAAATCGTAGCCTATAACCTCGAGTACCAGATATGGCACCCCTATCCCTTCAGTATCAGGGCGTTCGGTGAGTGGTCGCAGCAGGAAAGCACAACGATAGACGGTCTCGATACGCTCAGCGATACGATAGACGGTCTCGACGCAGAACTCGACCAAATAGACTTAGTGCAGTCTCTGGCAGGTTTCCCGCTGGAATTGGGGAGCGATTACTCCGGGTTTACCTACAATCTCCACCAGTCCGAAACGGATATGGGCAGTGCTGTAACTCGCTCCTTTGTCTTGGCGACACATTTGACAAACGGAATATCTCTGCCTACTTTCAAGCGTGTCCATCGTATACAGACATACGTCGTGTCGCGTTCGACCGAACAGACCTTGACGCTGAGTGTCAAAGAGGACAATGCCACTGCGTACACAAATCTCGGGGAGATTTCTTTACAGGGCGAAGCCTCGATTATCAGCGATGAATTGAAACCCAATTTGAGGGCGGAGTTCTATTTGTTCCAGTACTCGGGGACGACGTTATTTGATTTCGTGGCGGCCTATTTCTCCTTCAGTTTTGATGGAGAACTCTGATTATGAATAGCTTGATGACAACGACGGCACATAGGTATAAGCTCGAACCATTGTTCGGGTTGATAGCCTGCAAAATGGTGATACTGTGTAGCTGTTTGGCCGCAAGAACACTGGAAGTGAGAAGGTGGGTGCAAGAGCAGATTTCTAATCGCTTTATTTACCGCACATACAGCCTTCCATTGCAGAGGGTGCTTTTCTCTCCATCTCAAATGTGCACGTGTGCATTGCTCGCGATATCCCTTTCTCTGTCGTCGTATTTTTATGGTTTGTTGACCTTTTTCACTGTACAGATACCGACGATGACTGATCTTGGCATTAGGTGTGTGATTGTATGCTTTTGTGTAAGCCTTGCCCTTATCGCTACGTTGCCAACGTTTTTGATATTTTGCCATACACTGTTTGCACTTATACGCATATCCATCTGGCGCATAGCGGTCTTTGTAAAAGTCCGACAGTGGTTTAGCCTTCTTGCATTTCGAGCAGGTCTTTGTTACGATGGCTTCAGGCATGATTGTTTACTCCAATTAAACCGTTATTGCTTAGGGCCAGCACAGGCACAATCCTATGCTGGCTCGTTCATTATACCACCATCTCGTGCGGAGGGCAAGTCATAATGAAAATGTCAACAACACTACAGCACGGCGGCAGGCAGTTGCAGGGGGCGACGAACGATCCTCAACAGATTGCCGCGGTCATGGAGGACAACAACGCTGTCTTGGAAGGCGCCTACCGGAATACCCGTAACGACGTCAACTGGGCGGCGCAGCAGCGACGGGATGCCATAGAGCGAAAATCGGTTCCGGGCTTTCTGCACCTCAAGTCCGCCGATGGTACGGATTACTATTTATTCGTTGAAGACGATGGGACCGTAAAGATTCATACAGCCATACCGACGCAGAACTCGGACGGCGACGTAGTCGGGGCACAGACATAGAAAGAAGGTGGTAATATGGCAGGCGGATTTAGTGACATTTTTCGTGGTAATCTTAGTAACATTTTGGAAACGCCGGATCCGGAAGTATTTATAGCTGACCCACTGGCAAAGCAAAAGACAACGGCTGCGGATTTTATCGAGTCCTTGATTTCGGGAAAAGTGCCGCGAGAAGGAGTAGCTTCGTTGACCGGGACCGAGCAGTTCGGCCAAGAGCTACTGGATCAATACGTCAGAGGTGGTTTGCCTGGAGGCCTTAAAAGTAGCCAGGATTTCTTTAGCGGGATTATCGATCAGCCTTCAGATATTACCCAATTACCGGAATACCAAGCAATTCTAAAGAGTATCGGGGCTGAGACCTCCGACGCCACCAATAGGGCGTTTAGGCGCACTCAGATTGCCGGCCAGGCAACGTCGGGCGCTCAGGGTAAAGCGGTTGGTAAGGAAATCTCTCGCGGTAGTGAGCGAATGCTGGCTATGTTAGCGCCACTTGCAGAAGCGGAGCGTGGCCGACAGCAGAACGCGGCTTCCATGCTCGCACAACTGTCGCAACTTCAAGAACAACTGCAACAGGGCCGGTTCGGCGCTATCCAGCAATTCGGTTCGCTGCCTCGGCTACTGGAACAGGGCAATCTCAGTTCGCTATTCGCACAGCAACTATCTCCGTTTACGCTAAAGGCTCCGATTGCTCAGAACCTAATTGGTCCGGGAATAGATTTCTCAATAACGCAAGAGCCAAGTTTCTTTGAGAAAATATCGCCGCTGGTTATTCCGCTTCAAAAAGCGGGTGCAAATGCGGCCGCTTCGGCCATGTCGAGAAATAGTGGTGGAGGCGGCAGCACTGGCGGAAGCAGCGCCGGAGATACGGGCACAGCTTCAACTGCGGCTTCCTTTTTCGGGAAGCTGTCTGATAGGCGAGCCAAAGAAAACATCAAGGGCGTGGGTGATTCTATTCGTAAGGTGAAGAAGATCCGTGCGAAGATATACAACTACAGAGGCACGGACCCGTCAGACCTTAGAGTGGGTGTCCTCGCCCAGGATGTAGAGAAGGTGTTGCCTGGGGCTGTGAGGGAAATCAACGGGCTCAAACACGTTGACTACGACGCCCTTACGGCGCTGGCGATTGACGCCGTCAATGAATTGATACGTGAAGTTCGGGACATAAAGAAGAAGGTAGCTTAAATGCCACAGGTTTTTCCAACACGAAGAACGACAGGTCTTGAAGCGATGAGTAAATCTCTGGGCTCGCTGCTCGATACCATTACTGAGATCAAGCAACGGCGTGGCAGGCAGCAACTCAATGACGCTGTCATGCAGGCTCTTTCCCAGCCCGGTACGCCGGACGAGCGTCGTACAGGGGCCTTTGACGCTGTAAGCGGGGTGCGTAACCAGCAGCAAGGGGCCGGTGGCATTCTAGGCGGCATAATGAATATGTTCAATCCGGCGGTTGCGACTTTCGCAGGCACTGCACCTATCGAAGAAATTCTTACCGGAACTATGGTCCGGGATTTGACCACCCGGAGCAGGTACAGCAATGCTCAGGCACAGGGGCAGAGTCGTGCCCAGGCCGAATGGTGGAAGAATCAAAAGTTAGTTTCAGATTCAATGGCGGCTATATCTAAGCATACAATGGACGCAAAGACTGCCTTACAACCGATCGATGAGAAGTTCATAGCGTTTCATGAGGGCAACAAGAAGACCGCCATGGCTAATATGGCTCGTATCCAGTCTATCGTTAATCCGCAGGCGGTGGCAGAGCAGGCGGCACGGGAACAATTCGGGCAGCAACTGGCGTCTGGCAAAGGTAGTATCCCTTCCCTTGATGCCGAACTTACCGAGGGGATCGAGACGCCCCAACTACCACAAGCACCAACAGCCACGCTCGGACAGCAGCCAGTGCGCGATATCACCGGCCTTACTCCCCAAGGCCCACCTGCCGAACTTCGAATTGAACCGACTCCTGCCACGCCGCAGACAATCACCAAAGTACAAAACCTTGTGAGGTTATTCGAAGAGGACGCACCTGGTATAATTTCCTTAATGGACACCGATCAACCCGACGTAATAAAGATTCTTGCTGCTTATGATAGTGGCGACCTAGATTACGAAGCAGCTATCGGAATTTTCAAGAACTGGCCAGGAAGATAAATATGGCACAAACGATTGATGAGATATTGGCAGGAGGGATTGAGGCAACTGCTCGTAGGAAGGCTGCGAGACAACCCAGCCCGACTCCATCGTTCGATCCGGGGCGCGCGACTGCCGTCGCCGAACCTGCGGGCCCGCCCATCTCAGCGGCCAGTCCGGAAGTGCGGACAAAAGACTTGGGTAAGTTCTTCCAGGGCCAGCCGGGGACGGTGGGTGAGTTCCAGGAACCCACAACGCCAAGGCGACGGATTGAAAGTCCTGGTATTGACATTTTTGGCCCTAGCGACGTATTCACTTCGGCAACGGGGCGTACTGGTAAGCAACGCACTGCGGATGCCGCGCGGGCATTGAAAGAAACGCCCACTAATCTCAAAATAGGCACACTGACTGGTACTGCCGGGCTTTTCAATGCGTTCAAAAAAGAAGGTCTCCGTGCTGGGTTACTGCTAGGATTCACGCCAGAACAATTGCAGGCTTCGGAGTTCCGTCAAGGCGATCCAGACACCGGAGGGCCAAACCTGCTCGGGGATATATTAGGCCAGCCGCAACCATTGCCCGGCGTTATAGCAGGCCAAGCTCTGGCAGTGCCCCTGCAAGTACCAAGAGTGATTGCGGGTAAGGGGGCTGTTGAGGTATCGAAGGCGGCTGGGAAGAGGGGTAAGAAACTCAGTAAAAAAGCAGCAATCGCCTCAGAGGAAATTGGAGAAGTCACACTAAAAGATGCCCCCATAACAAGACTACTGCGACCAGTAACACAGAACGTCCCAAACATGGGCGCTGCAATCGGAATATCCTTTTTAACCGGCGACCCCACGCTTGCCATAGGTATCCTGAGTGCTTCTGAAAGCGGGAATTCTTTCCAGGAACAACTTGGAGCTGGTGGGTCTTTAGAGAAGTCGATAGTGCTAAGTGACCTGTCGGCTGCCGCCGAATTTGGCGGCGAGATGATTGTTTTCCCTAAACTATTCAAAGGACTCAAGGAAGGCGTGACGGTCCGACAGATAGTTAATATTGTTTCTGAAAACGCAGGACAAGAAGGCTTGACTGGGTTCTTACAGGGATTCTTAGACGTCTTCGGAAAAGAAACCACCAAGGGTACTAAGGCAAAAGAGGCTGCGATAAAGGGGATCAATGCTGGTATTGAGTCTATCCCCGAAAACGCATGGGTTGGTGGGGTTATGGCGGGAGGTCCGTCGTTGATACGTGGCGGATTTCAGTTGGCCAGAGAAGGTGAATCAACTGCGGCTCCTGAACCGCCCGCCGAAGACTTCGCCGCCGAGGCCGACCAGGCCGTAACCGAGGCCAAAGTCGAGGAAGGCCAGAAGATAGCCCAGGATCAGGGCGTCAAGGACATGAGCCTCGACCAACTGAGGACGCAGGCCCAGGCTATTCGAGAGGCGCTAAAAAAAAACGAAGGCCAGCCGGGGGCGGAAGAGCTAGCCGCTGAGTTGGGAGAGATTGATACTTTGGTCGCGGAGGTCGAGGGTGATGAGATCACCGACCAGGTCAATGAGGCCCTGGAAGCCGCCGAGGGTGTAACGGTCAACCGTGCGACGATGGATAGGCGTGTTTCCGGACTGCAAGCCGCTGTCAAGAGCATGGAGGCCGGTAGGGAGGTTGATGGAGCACCCGCCATTGAGGCCGTCAGGGCACGGCTTGAGGCTGTTAATGAGAGTTTGGGGGAGGCTGAGGAGGTTAGTGGAGCACCCGCCGAGCCGACTATTACGCCCGAGAAGTCTGCGGAAGCCCCAGCGGCGGCAGAGGGTGCCATTAACGTCTACAAGACAACCGACGGAGATATAACAGGTTTACAGGAAGCGGATGTCGAACTCATAGAAGGCGTATTGGTGGATAAGGCCAGCGGCAAGCCCGTCATTCTGGATACAGAGGCCAGCGGTAGCGCGATTGCCCAGCCCGCCCCAGCGGCCAAGAAGCCCCCTGTAACGCCCGCCAAGCCGTCCGAAGTTCCGACCCTGCCGGTGGCCGGTGAGCAGGAGGTCGCCAGAGAGGACGTGGGAGAGCCTGCACCAGCGGTGCGTGAAGAGACGAAGACGCAACCGTGGGAATTCACATTGGCAGAATGGCGTGCGAAACGTCCAAAGAGCGACTTATTGGGCCAGAAATTGATTGATTTCCACGACGCATGGGACAGTAAGCGTTCAGATGCTGTCCGGGATGCAGTTGCAGACGGAAAGTCTGTCCCTCGCAATATCTTGCAAGAACTTAAATCTCGACCATTTGCACGGGACGCACTTGCCAAGGCCGCCGCCCCAGCGGCGGAAGTGCAGGCGGAGCCCGCCTCAGTAATCAATGATGAAGGCATAATAAATCTTCCTGACCGAACAACGGGTGAGGTGGGCGAGAGAAAAGATGAAATAGCTAAGAGAAATGATGAAATTCACGCTGAGCGAAAGGAAATTCAGCGACAAGTACTAGCCCTGCCTGACGGCACAATAATCGTATCAGACCCCGATGTCGGTGGTGATGTACGACAACATAGAGTCGTAACAATCCAGCTTGAGGGTAGAAACGAAACCATTAAGGGCTTGGAACTAAAAGTCGGCAGCGAATGGCGACCTGTATACAGAGAGACCACATTAACAGAAAAAAATGAAAAACATGCAGATAGTGCCATTCCTGATGATTGGTTTAATGTTGCGTCCTTTTTCCCATGGACGTCCATAGAGAGTGGGTTCGTCAAGCCCACCAAAGCCAAGAAGCCCAAGAAGCCCCGAGGCCCACGCCAAGGCGACGTAACCTCCACGCGAATATCCAAGATCAACAAAGACATTCTCGCACAAGAGACAAAGGATCGTAGCCTGGAAGAAATAGTCAAGTCACCGAACGATGCTCAGGAGAACCTCGTCGCAGAGCGTCAGCGACTGATAGGCGGCAGACAGGCCGGTGGGACTACTATCATCCCGGACATGGCAGCGGAACTGCATGAGATCGGTATCAAGTTCTATCGTAACCCGCAAAAGATGGCACGGGCGGCAACGAACATGGTGATTCGGAATCTGCAACGCGCCACGAACTACATGCGGACTCTGGGAAGCTCCGGGAAGAAGCTGGCTGACGATGTCGATCAGATAACGTTCAGGATTACCAAGAACACGAACATTGACTTGCAGGATTTACGCAACGTCTACAAGGGATTGGGTAAGGCTGGACGCGAGCAAGTATCGAAAGTAATCAATGGCCGCTTGAAGCCGTCGCAAGTGAGTAAGCGGATCCAGAACAAGGCTGTTGAGTTACGACGCATTCTCGATCGTTCAATGAACGCGGCCAGTGACTTGGAGATGGAACGTACCGTCCAGGGTAAGAGAATTCCCATAGGAGGTGCCGGTAAGGCGTACCCACAAGCACTGAATCGAAAAGGTGTGGCATTCACCGAGGAAGCTGCTGCACAGGGCCAAGGCTCGGCGCGAGTGTTTGCTTGGGCGCAGAGCCAGGTAACGGCAGGCAACTACGATAGTGTCGATGCAGCGATAACGGCGCTGCAGAACTTCCGAGACAAACGTCTCAGAGGAGTCAATACGTATCTGGAAAGCGAGAGGATCGAGTTGCCGGAAGAATTCATCGAATGGGACGGCCTGCATACTCTTCCGATATTGATCGAAAGGAACTGGACAACGGTCGAGGGCGTTCGGCAATGGGGTAAGAACTTTGGCTTGGCCAGGAGTCGTATCGAAAAGATTAAAGCCGAACACGGCGTCGATAATGCCTACAGGGTGGACCTCTTCATTGAGACCAGTTTCGGTATTCGTTCCATTGCCAGCGAAGACGCTAAGGAAGCTTCTCGACAGATTCGCGGATTCCAGTTCATAACGAAGGTCGGGCTGAGTCCCTTGACGATCATGCGGAATATGACTGACCGCATAGCAAAGGGCTTCACGATATCTCCGCTGAGTACAATCAAAACCTTTGTCAAATACCCACCCTTCATAAATCAATTCATCCGGAGCAGCCAGAAGCATGAGGACTGGATGATACGAAGCGGAGCGGTGTTCGGGCATGGGTCACTATCAGAAGGCTATGAAGCCGGTAGCGTCCTCACCGAATTGGCGAGCGCCCCCTTTAGTGCGTCCGAGCGTGGCAACCAGGTCTTCATTGCAATGGTGCGGTATGACAAGCTCCTGAGAGACATATCAACCCTTAAAGGCAAAGACAAAGTCCTTGCCCGAATAATGAAACCCATCAGTTTCATTTGGGGTAGCGGTGAGAAGGCACTCAAGTTTCGCATCGGTGAGGCCGGTGGTGAGAAGGTATTGGAAAAGGCACTTGCCGGCGAAGAACTGAGCCAAGAAGATATAGAATTCATGTTGCATGTTACCGTAAGAGATAAGGCATTCCCGATGGTCCTCAGTACGAAGCCTATCTGGTACGACAACCATCCATTCGTCAAGGTACTGGCGCAGTTCAAGACATGGCCGATGCAGCAGTTGAATATGATATGGCGTGATGTCATAAAGTACACCGTCAAGACCGGAGACCCGACGCGACTGATTGGCTTCCTGGTTGGCACTCTCATTGCTGGTGAAATCTACAACATTATGCGGGACTTCTTGTTCGATAAAGAAGAGTCTATTCTGAGCCAATTCTCGAAAGACCCGAAGGAGCGAGAGGTTGCTTGGGCGATTATCGAAGACCTCCTCGACGGCGGCGTTGTCGGAATGCTCGCGGACTTCTCTTATGGGATAAAGGACTGGGTGGCTGGCGTCTCGGCGAATACAGCAAAGAACGTATGGGACACTGCCCTGCATATCAAGAAGACGCCCCGCTTGACGCCACAGGCACTAGAGCGTCTCTTAGAGAAAGAAGTCACGCCTTACCGACAGATCAAACGGCTCGCGGATAAATTCGACCGCAAGCTATTCAATGAGAACAACATCTCAAAGCAGCATTACAAATGGCGGGCCGAGGGATGGAAATTCCGTGATGCCAAGAAGAATCCTACGGCGATGGACCAAGTGGCCGCATACACAGACCGAGTCTTGATGGGTAGCACTGACTACGGAATCGGAGAGAATACGCTTGCTCTGGAATTGGCGTCTCGGCAAATCATAGTAGGCGACGTCGGAGATGCGGCAAAGTATCTCAAGGTTATTCTGCGCGACGCCGACGATAGAAAGGCGACAATTAAGTCAATCCGTTCAAGTAAGACGTCCCGGTCGCCAATTGGTAGAGTTGCACAAAAAGATAGGGCAAAATTCTTCAAGGACTATTCAGTGAAGAGCCATAAAGAAGCACTTGCCGTCCAAGCCAAGTACCTTCAGATGTACGAAAAGGCGTTGTTGATGGCCGCCACACAACTGCGAGAGGAAAAATAGACCCATGAAAAAGATACGCATCATACTAATACTCATCGTCCTCCTGTCTGTCGGGGATTGGCTCCTCGGCCAGCCTATAGGTGGATCCTTTCTTGCCGTGCTTGTTCATCTTACCGACAACGACAGCACGAACGAGAACAACGTCATCGTCTTTGTGGCGGATGCAGACTCCGACGGCGGGCCGGTCAGGGTGGAATCAGATAGCGACCTTTACTACAACCCGTCTACGGGGACACTGACGGCCAATGCTTTCGCGGGAGACGTAACAGGGACAGTCACAGGGAACGCCAGTACAGCAACTGCATTGCAAACGCCCAGAGATATTGGCGGAGTGAGCTTCGATGGTACGGCTTCGATCACCCCCACGACAATAGTCGTCGCTGATACCGAGGACGCTACAACCTTCGTAGGGCTCTGGACGGACGCCACAGGCAGTCTCTTGCCCAAGACCGATGAGCAGTTGACCTACGTCGCCAATACGGGTACGCTGACGGCTACAGAGTTCGTCGGTGGGGGTGGGGGGCTTACGGGTGTCGGCGACATGACCAAGGCCGTCTACGACGTCCTGGACAACGGCCTGGTAGACGGTGCCGACACCGCCCTTGCTCTAAACTGGGACACCAACCCGGACGCGACGAGCAAGAACACCCTCTTCGACGCTTTAGAGTTACTGACTTTCAACGTCCAGACTTACGGGGCAGACCCAACTGGCGTGGCGGATTCCGGTGCCGCGTTTACTGCCGCTTTCGCTGCCGCCGAAACTGCCGGTGGCGGTATTGTGCTGCTTCCTTATGGCAGATATCTTATAGTGACTCAACTACTATTCCCGGAGGACACGCCCATAATCCTCAAGGGCGTCGGATGGAGCGACGCTGGCGGAGCAATTACAGGTTCGGTTATTTTATCGACGCTGCGAGACGGAACATCTGCTGCTATCGACATGAATACGAACAATAGTGGAACGTCGGCTATTCGGGATTTAGCACTTATTGGCGGAACAATTGCAGAAATCAACGGCGGGCAAAATGTTTCTTATGGTGACAATATCGGAAATAGTGTTGGCATCCTAATGGACTCACATAGAGGGGCCGAAGTATCCAACGTTCTCGTTAGGGGTTTTGACGATATTGGTGTAGATATGAGTTCTCAAGGCGGTGTGGCTACAATGGTCTATGCCCACCTAAACGGCATTGGATTTGACCACTCCACTGGCGGCGGTGGAGGTAGTTTCTACGAATGCGTGGCAAGGTCAAACACGCATGGGATTAAAAATGTAAAACGCTTTATAGGCGGTGTTATCGAATCAAACTTCCAGAATGGCGCTATATACACCGAAGGTGAAAAGCTTCTTGATGGTGTTCATTTCGAAAATAACTGCCGAGCTAACATAAATCCGGCGACTGATCCTGCTGACGTTGCTGGGCTTGCGAGTATACAGCTTAGTGGAACTGCCGCTCTTACGATCAGAAATTGCCCGTTCAGAACAGATATGACCGGCTATTCAACAGCAACTAATGAAGTTATACATGCCACATCCACCGTACAGGTTGTATTTGGAGGTGGTAGTATTTTTTCAGGCGCAACTTCGGCCACGGACGCCAAGAAGCCATTTTATTTTGAAGCTGTTTCGTCCATACACGATTTTGGTTTTCCGAACTTGTGGGATTACGGTAATGCAAACGGCGGAAGTTTCTTTGCACCAGCAGGCACGACATATATCCCTCATTCGATAAACGGCATGGTGAGCATGACCACTGGCGACGCCACGCCAAGCGTTCAGGCCGTGACTCAGATGAGGTCGGTAGGTACAACGGCAATCACTAACTTCGATTTCGGCTACGACGGGCAGGAGTTCACCTTCTTTGCCGATACCTCGATCCCCATAACTCATAATGCGAATATCAAACTCAAGCAAGGCGTGAATTGGGCGATGGTCGCAGGCGACACGCTAAGATTGATGAACGTTTCTGGTGTCTGGTATGACTCAGGGAGTACATTCGACGCTGGCGCTGGTGGCGGTAATGCGTGGAGTGACGCCGTAGATTCAGATATTTTACCAACTGGCAATGACGATACGTTCGATCTTGGAAGTGCAGCGGCCTCCTTTGCTGAACTCTGGTGGGATGGGGCGGGGTCTGGTGGTACGCTGGGACTCTCGGGATTATTGACAGCCAATGCAGGTGTTGAGGTCAAGAATGGTGCAACAGCAGCGGGATTTGTTACGATCTTTGAGGACAGCGACGACGGGGGTAATTTCACCAAGATACAGGTCGTAGCACAAGCAGGCAATATTACCTTGTCGCTCCCGCCCGACGACGGTGATGCCGGAGAACAATTACAAACTGATGGCGCGGGTGTTTTGACGTGGGAGGCGTCGGGGACGACGTTGTATAATGACATTGGCGATCCAGACGCGGCTGGTTCCATTTCTTTTGCAGACACCGAAACGGCAACACATATAACCGCGACGACGGCAACGGATTTCTTCCACATAAATGCTACTGGTATCTTTGGCGACATCAGCATACTCAAAGTAACTCAAGACACAGGCAATCCGACAGACGGGGCCTTGGCGGAGTTCTCGACCGCCGACGGAGAGGACGATGTAGACCAACTCCTCTTGGGTAATGGAACGGACGATCAAATGACGATCAGAGTAATCGAGGCTGGCACAGTGACGTTCGATGCAATCAGTGACGGCACGCCGTTGTTTGTATTTTCGGACAAAATGCAGATAACGTCCAGCGTGGCAAGCGAGACATTGAGACTGGGTGGAGTTCAAAACCCTGGACTAATAATTGATGGCACAAATGGCGCAGGCAGCGACTGGGGTATAGTGACTAACCGAGCGGCTTTGGGCGACTTCGGAATTGGTGTGGCGGCAGATGGAAGTGCGCCGGCAACTATTATGGGGAATCCAGTTCTGTACATTACATCGGCGGGCGATGTAAAAATCGGCGGCATCGACCCGGCGGATAAACTTGACGTTACTGGTGGCGGCGTTCAAATCCAAGAACAAGCGGACGGCTTTGCGATTATCGACACTACTCAGATTGGAATTGTGAAATTCTTCGGAGACGACGATACCGCGAGCGCCGACGAAATAGCAGGGCAGATCGAAGTTATCAGCACAGGAGTATGGACCAACGGCGCAGAAGATGCCAAGATGGTCTTGAACGCTGCGAATAATGGAACATTGAATGCCAATCAGCTTGTGCTTAATACAGATGGCAGCATATCCCTTGCGGGCGACCTCACCATCTCCGGCGACGACCTGTTCATGAACACCAACACCGACACAGCCCAATTAGTAGCTGACGGAACGAACTATAACCCCGTAGTCCCAACTGGCGACGTCCTCATGGACAATGCGGGAGCGGTAGTAATTCAGACTGATGCAGTTGACGATACAATGATAGACTTCGGCGCGGGTGCGGGCCAGGTCAACGCTGGGGACATTCCCATTGCTTTGGGTGGCGGTTCTCCGACCGTGGATCAAATCCAAGAGTACTTTGACAATACGGGCAGTTCGGGCTTCTTCCTGGGCGGAGCTATCAGTGACGGCGGCGCAGGGACGGTAGATGTAGCCGCAGGTGAAGGGTTTATCCGTACAACTAATGACGACAACGCAGAACTACAGTCTTTCAAGTGGAGTGCTTCCAACGGAATTGCAGTCACCGACGATACAACTCAATACATCTACGTGGACGACGCTGGCGCTATTTCTCTAAGTACAAGTGAATTCCTTGAAAGGCCCGATCTGATAAAAATCGGTGTCGTGACTGATGAGGCGGGAGTTACCATTCACACATTCAATCTCGGTGTGAGACTACAGGAATCTGTCGCAGAGGCTGGGAGATTCATACGCAGAGTTCACGGCATATCCAGAGACAAGAGAAAGGGTGGCCTTATTATGGGCCAATCTGGCGATGCCAATAGGGATGTTACCTTTTCTTCAGGTTCGTTGTGGTGGGGTAGGACGGAATATATCATAACCTCATTTAATACATCGGGGGCAGATACATTCCCTACTTATTCGGCAAACGGGCAAGAGGCAGCATCGGCAAGTCAGTGGCCCAATGCTCAATACGACAATGCAGGCACTCTAACTACAATGACAAACAACAAGTGGGCGAATCTATTCTTCTGGGCCGAGCCGGACGATAATTGGGTTATGGTGTATGGAAGAGCAGAGTTCAACTCTGAAGCTCTCGCAGATGAAGAACACGTTCCCAGCACCTCTCTACCCTCAAGAGTAACTGAGACGGGCATATTGGTATCAAGACTCACTTTCCAGAAGTCAGCCAATACAGGTACCATCTCCTCTGCCTTTGAAGACTTGTTCGCTAATGCTTCGACGTCCGACCATACGACTCTATCGAACCTCGCATGGACTACCGCCCTCCACACAGGCACAGCATCTACTCTTGCAGGCTTCGACGGCGGCGGGGCGGCTTCTGAGTACACTGAGTCAAACTATACACTAGTGGATAGCTCACGGGCCTTCACGGGTGGAGTGGACTTGGGCACGTCTCAAGCCCTAGTGGGCACAACAGCAATGACGATTGGCGACGGCACTCAGACAGTGGCAATCAATTCGTCGGATTGGGATATTGACGCAACGGGAATAGTCACTAATACGGCCTACGACTCTGATAATAACACCCTCACAAATGTAGTAGAAGACGACTGTAAGGACGGTAGTGATCTCGTCAGGTCTGCGATTGAGTTCGTAGTTGACGGGGGTGGTTCAGTGATTACCACGGGCATTAAAGGCGATCTGGAAGTTCCCTTCAACTGCACGATTCAGAGAGTCACAATGTTGGCCGATCAGAGCGGGTCGATTGTGATTGATATTTGGGTGGATAGCTACGCGAACTTCCCGCCGACAGTTGCTGATACGATAACAGCATCGGCAATACCGACAATTTCTACAGCCGTAAAGTCTCAAGACGCCACATTGACGGGATGGACAGTTGCCCTAACGGCAGGCGATGTAATACGCTGGAACGTAAACAGCGTAACAACAATTGAAAGATGCACAATAAGCTTGGTCGTGGAGAAATAGAATGAAACAATGGAAGATATTATGGTCATTCTTACTGCTATACGTATGCTTCTTGCAGCAGGTTGAAGCGGTTGAAGTCGTTCGATTTGTTGACACTGGCTCTGATGCTGCTGGCGATGGCACTACCTCTGCGACGTCAAGTGGTGACAATACGCACGCCTATCAATCACTGTTTGCGTGGGAAGCTGCGGAAGAGACTGATCTTGATACAGCTAATAACACACATAGTGTACACACTAATCGCACTAACGGCGGAGGAATGGACACAACTGAATGTGTCATCGCAGGTTGGGTTACTTCTGCTACCGATTTCATAACAATTCAAGGCGATGACTTTCCTACAGATGGAATACGTGACGAATCCAAGTATGTCTTACACAACAATGACGCAAGTCCAAGTGCTTTAACAATAAGTGAGAACCATGTAAGAGTGCGTGATTTCCAGATAAAAGTGACAGTGACAAGTACGAATCTGCGTGGCGGCATATTTCTTACCGGTATCGCGGCGGCCAACACTATAATATTAGACAGCATACTTATAAAAGGTGTTTGTAGCGGGACTGGTCTTGGTCATGGAATACGGGTCGATGATTCATCTACCTTGCTTACAATAGATAACTGTATTGTCACCGGGTTCAAATCTGGGGCCGATACAACATTTCGGGGAATCTGGATAGACGCGACAAATACTGCCGATATTTACAATTGCACCCTGTATGGTAATCACGTTGGCATCGAACGGGATTTTGGAACTACTACTGTAATAAATAACGCGGTCTTTAACAACGACGATGACTATCTCGGCACGATGACGATTACGTACAGTGCGTCTGATGATGACCACACGGGAGACAGTGCAACGAATGTCACCATATCCCAGTCGGCTGATGATTGGGCTGCTTTAGTCACTGACGCTGCCGGGGATGATTTTAGTGTCACCAATACAAGCTCGGAATTATATCAAGCAGGGAACGGAGCCACTCCGAAGAGTATATTTACGGATGACATCATTGGGACGGAAAGGGATGCCGTCGATCTTAATTGGGATATTGGGGCGTTTGAACTTATAGTAGCCCCGCCCGCTGGTGGCGCAAGGAGTCGAGGCTACATCATAGCATCAATACCATTTGGAATATTTGGAATAGCGTGTGCATTTGAACGTTCAAGAAGGAAAGCGGCATGACGAAAGCGAATGGAAGCACAGTAAGATGGATTATGGGCATACTTCTTGGCGTAGCCCTTACTGCGCTGGCGTCGATGAATGCGATGGGTGTGTTCCAGGGCGAGATCAAAAGAGATGTAGTGCATAACCATGAAGCTATCGAGGCTATACAGCCCGACGTTAAACAGAACACAGAGCATAGGATCAAGTTCGAGGAACGGGTTGCACAAATGGCCGATTCTATCGAGACGATCCGCAAAGCCGTAGAGAAATGACCATGGACAGATTACCCGTGAATGGACCATGAAAAAAAGTTTGAGCTAGTGAAAGAATTAGTTGACGCAATCGCAGAAGATTGTAAGATAGACGGTACAGTCCAGCATATCAGAGTCCTGGACGCTATAGATTGGCTCCGCAAAGAAGTTAATCGAGTGCTATTTCTTGGAAAGGATAAGCAATGAGTAAGAGCGAGCAGTGCAGTAATTGCAGGTTCTGGCAGAAATTCCCAGATGTTTCAAAGCTTTTGAATGGTGAGTGCCGGATCGAGCGCCCCAAGGTGAGTGTCGAGCCAGGAAATGAGGCCGCCTCGGCTATTTGGCCTACAGTAGAGATTGACGATTGGTGCGGCGAGTGGAAGGGGGAAGGGAAATGAAACTGATAAAGGTGTATATAGTACTACTTGCCTTAATAGTGGCGGTCCTCTATCTAAACTATAAAGTATGCCTCTTGAGCGATTTGACCGTTCAAAACGGGTCTAATATCCACAGGTTAGTAGGAATAGTTGATAAGCTGGCCGACGTTGTGGTTGCCGACCGGGAGGGGGCGAAATGAAACCTTGGATGTATTACCTAATAGCTACACTATTGCTTGTATTGAGTATCTTGGTGCGGCATGTTAAGATTCTTCCCGGCCCCATAAGCATAGAGGGGAGTCCGAAGATATGGGGGTGTCCTGATTGCGAGGCTGTGGTTTGCGTGACCGGCAAAGGTGGCACTTGGCAAGACGTAGTGTCGTATAGAGAACATCATATACAAACACAACATCCTAAGATCAAGAATTTAGTTCTTTGGGATCGAGTCCTTACGCCAAAAGAAATCAGAGACATATTCGATAGTTTTGAAGATATGGACGACCCTAACCAATAAAGGAGCCCCCTATGGGAATATTCAAAGGAATCGCAGCATTGTGGCAAGTGATGAAGTGGTTCAATAATGCCAGGAAGCGTGGCGAGAGCAAGACTGAGACGTACTTCACGAAAGAGCGAGCTTTACGGTGGCGGTTCCAAGGCGAGGTATGGGCCAGGAGGATAGCTGACGGCAACCTCGACGGACTCCCGGCCCCGATCCGGTGGGTATTTGCCTTGACGACCGCCGACGAAACTCTCATTACGTTCTTTCAGTACCTGTTCAAGTCCAAGAAGATCGAAGAGAACGATACGAGCCTCGATCCTACATACGTGCCACATTAACATATTGCCGACGTCAGTAAAAAGATCACAAGTTAAGGAGAATCGCAATGAGGAAGCCAGGAACACGGAAACTTGTGTACGACAAAGCGTCTCGAAGTATCAAGGTTGTGCGTCACAATAGAATTAAGTGTCTATTATGGCGATTGCTAAATTCAGTACGGAACATAAGTAAACAGGAGAAAGTAACATGAGAACGATCACTTTAGCACTAATGACATTGGCGCTTGTAGCGTCAGCAGGATGTAACGACAGCAACATGAGTACATGGGTAATGACTGGCGAAGATACCGACGTCAAGGCTCTGCTCGGGACCGAGGTGGCCGATGGCGTGATAGTCGGCGGACTGGCGACGTGGACATCCTCATCGGACGTTAAGTGGGGGCCAGAGCCTACGGGTGTAGGGTTTTTTGCCCAAGTAGAGGCGTCATGGGTGATACAGTCTGAAGATACCGCCCCTATTGCACCAATCCCGGTAACTTGGCTCAAGCACCTCGAAGCCGTGCCCTATGCCCGCGTCGAGTTTCTGGACGATATCGAGAATGATAATTTCGGGAACTTAGAGCCGCAGTGGGTACTTGGGACGAAGTTCTTGTTGACGCCTGACGGCACTGTAGGGCTTGCGGCCGAGTACTCTGACGGCGATCAAGCCCCGAGCGATGTATTGTTTGGCGGGTTTCTACATTTGCGATTCTGATGAGCGCCGCCGGCGACGGAGCACCCCTTTATTGAGTCAAAAACGATGGTCGACCATTGAAATGTGGATTATTAAGCTAATAATGCTAGTGCCGGAGCACAGGTTCTAATGTCCGGCCCCGTCTTAAACCTATTCCAATTCATCTACGGCGTACTGGTGAGCTTCGCTAAAGAGGTGTGGAGTTACCTTAGACGTGGATTCTTTCCAGGGCGGGGTCGAGTTCGCATAGTTCTCGGCCTCGCTCGCACTTTAAGCCCCTCGACCTCAAGGAGCTTCTTTACGAGGCCGAAGAGGAAGTCGAGAAAAAGCCCAAGACAAGACGGAGTCCGGCAAAGAAGACCACGAAGAAGAAGCGGAAGAAGTCAAAATTCAAAGCGACCAAGGCCCGCTTTACCTTCAAGGAAGGGCAAGCTTTCTTCGATAACGACGATTTGGAACTGCCAACAGGTGCGGAGGTCAATCCAGCCGACATTCTGAAGAAACTGGTCGAGTCATTCGGCGCAATTGTGCCCTACAAGGATTTGGATGAAAACAGTGGCGACACGGCCAGTGACTTATTGCGGAGGAAGATTAGTGCGATTAGGGATGCTCTCAAAGGAAAAAAGGTGCCCTGTAGAATTGATCCGAAGAAATGGATAGGCTACATTTTGAGCGACTCTCGCACTCATTCCTGAATACACACGTTCGCTCACGATAGATAACTTTAGAACACGTGACAGGCTTTCATATATGGCCCTATCATAAGGGCATGTTACGAAAACCTGAATACTACGATGTAAGAATTGCAGGGCTGCGAGCCACAATCAAACGGCTGCTCGCAGAGAAGCGGGTTGTGATTCTACGCAAACGTGAAAGAGAACTGTCGGCAGTTGCCTGCAAACAGGGGGGGAAACGATGACCGCTGAAACCTCCGAACGAATTGCTCCCGCGCTTTTGACGATCCCCCAAGTCTGCGCCTACCTGAATATCGCAAGGCCCACTTTCTACAAGATCAACGCGACGGGGGCTTTTGGTTTGTTACCTGTCAAGCTGGGAAGTTGCCGGAAAGTGCTCTATCGCAGAGATGAAATTGAAAAGTGGATTCAGGCAAACTGTCCCGGTCGTATCGAGCCCTTTGTCCGAGCCATCGCCGCCAGCGCCCCTTCAATGTGTCTTTGTCATACATTCGAGACCTCCTGTACAAAGGCTGAGTACGGTGAGTGGTGAGGGATTATCCAAAGCATTTTCTCTTTCGATAGGGACACAGTTTGCGCTCATCGCCAATTCTTACTTGTTCGTCGTGGGGCCTGCGTTTTATGTGCAGCTTATCGCACTTGCCGAAGCTCCGAGCAAAGTGTTCGCAATTGTCGCACCGCTTGATTATCTTCACCGCCGGTCTCCTTTGGATTATTCGGACACGCGCCAAACGGGTCAACAGGGCCACCACTTGCGAAACCTCCCGCCCAACATTTACACCTGTGAGCACAATCGCATGTACCCTCTCTGCTTCCGTAATCGTGCGACCCATACTTATCCGGATCGACTCGCATCGCATGGCATAGCACCCCGTTTTCGACCCACACATCGTGCCCTTGATCTTGCCAACGCTTTTCTTCTGCCAGGCGAGCCGCACGTTCTTCCTGCATTTTACGGTCTGACGCCTCGCAACGTTCTGCCATTTCTGGCGATGCGTGTTCCCTTTGGCACTCATCGCAGATAAATCTCTGTACTCGTCTCATCGTACATCTCCTGAAAACAGTTCTTAACGTTCCTTGAATTACACGACCAGCAGTGAGCGTGACGCTTGTCGCTTATGAAGGTGCAGCCGCAGTCGTAGCAGTACTGGGGTATGAAGATCATTTCACTCATCAGACTACGTATTGCCCGAGCCTATCCTGTCCGAGAATTGCGGCAGTGCTTTGTCCGAGCCGGTCTAGACCATCTGGATTACCATCATTGCCAAACTCGTCTTTGATGAGACGCTTTAGTGTGTCAAGTGCTGCCGATGCTTCCTGTCCAACCTCGCCTTCCAATTCGGCAAATAACGAGAACAGTCCGATCTTTGCGAAATTACACAAGCAAATAAGCTCCATTTGCGAGACCTTTTTCATCTTGCCGATATTCTTAACCACTACACTCTGGCCTTCCATGTGTGCTGTCAGGCCCACCATCTTTTTCTCTTGCTTGTCCATAGGTCACTCCTCGAAAAGGGGTCTGGTAAATTCAACTGGCTTCTGGTATTCAGGCCGGACTCTGTCCAAGGCGCACATCTCGCCAAGCATCTTGACGATGACGCCCTTGACCCACATATCCTCGACCGTAAGAGTCGGTAGCTTATTGAGTTTAACCAACTCATTGCACAGCGTCGTGATAAGGTTCTGCCAATCCTGCGCGTAGTTTCGTTTCGCCTTCTTGCTCATTCCGGCCTCTCGATCTTCTTCCGGCACGCAGGGCAGTAGGCTTTATTGTCTTTCCTAAATAACCAACCCCGCCCTTGCATCTCTTTCTTGTACTTGGCCTGAGTTCGATGAAGCGGGTCGCCATGTTGTGCCTCAAGTTCATACCCCTGGCACTCGCAATCCTCTGCGTTTCCGTCACAATATAAATATACACGTTTTGTAAACATTTACACGGGCCTCTCATTCGTAGTCCTCGTACTCGTCAATATCTAAACAATTCCGTCCCCTGTAATGTACGCAATCGTCCCAATCGCCAAAATAGATGTCATCTATGTCGCCTTGGCAATAACAGTCGATTCCACAATCTGGACAGGTGTGCATAACTACTCCTTTTCAATCTTGTCAAACGAAATCGGCCAGTACCACTTTTCCATTGCGCCCTCGCCGTAGATGGATTCTAAGAGTATCCCGAACGAGGCAACAGCAGACAAACACGTTACTGCGTACCCAAAGGACGGGTATTCCATTCGCAATTTACCTTGTATTTTGATTTCCTTGCCGGTCTCACAGATACCCTCCGCGATCGCATCCGCTTCGCTTATATCCTTCCCCCTCTCCGGGGCCTTGGCCTCCGTAACCATGAGCCAGGTGCGGGCGGCAACTTTAGGCATAAATCGGGCGTTGAGTGTATTCCGTTTCCATTTCCATTCTAATCGAGGCGTAACAATTGTATGGTCGCTGTAGTTGTGGCGATAGTACATCGCACGACCATGATAATCTTGCAACGCCTCTTTGAGGTATAGGCGCTGGCCGACGGCGTAGGGGGCCTTGATGTCAACCACCGTACCGTCCTTCTTATCGACAAAGCGAGCAACACCATCCTTGAAACTATCGAGTCGCCATCGGTTAGGCTCCGCGTTAATTACATCCAGCCCGGCCAGCCGTCGAGTCATGCCCTTGCGCCCTTCTTCAATCGCTACGCGGTTGGCGCGGGTCATTAGAAGTCCACGGTCTTTCATTGCGACTCCTTCAAGAGTTCCGGGTTATCGTGGAAGTTGCCGATGATTGCCCAAGTATCTTTACAGTCCTCTAATTTATTTGCAAACAGTCCGTAATCGTTACCTTCTGCGTCATAAGCTGCGTAGGCGGCAAAGGCGGCATTCCATTTCACAACAACGGTCCCGTGCGGGTGGCCACCTACAATGTCCTCCGCATAAAGTTTCTCACCCTCGACGAACAACCCGGTGAATTGGCCGACCGTTTCCGGGCGGACTTCGTGCAAGGTTCCCGTTTCAATAGAGTCTTCGGGGCAATCGCATGAATCACAGCAATTGCACGACTTACCTATGCGATAGACAGTAAATATAAACTCCCGCCCATCATCGTCCTTACACCAAAACCCCTCCGCCCACTCACTGTTGTCCTTGCGGATACCTCTGAATTTTATCTCTCTCATTTACAACTCCTTTTTCGGCACTCACGCCGCATTTCTTCGAAGCAATCGTCGCACATATCATTACCGCAATACAGGTGATTGTCCCAGTGTGGCTTGGCGGGCTTGTCGCAGCCTTCGACGAAGCATTGTTTGTCGGTCATTTCGGCATTTCCCTTACAGCCCACGCGGGCCAGATTGATTCAGTCTTCTCATTGAGAGTGACGCACTTGCCGTCTATGGGGATCTGTTTGACGTAACACGGCACGCCGGCGGACTTGCATTGGCGGGCGATGCTCTCGATCCATTCTAGCTTGCAAGGCCGTCGCTTCGGGCCAGATTCACAGCCTACGATTATGGAGTCGATTTGGTTGCGATACTCTGATTCAAATTCGCTTATATCCAATGGCCCTAATGCCGGTTCATAACTCAATCCATGCACCGCAACGGGTATCTCCAAGAGGATCGGCACAGCCTCATCGACCTCGGCCTGTGTGGACGCTGAGAAGTACAGGTGGACGTTGTCCATCGGTGGAGCGATTGCGGAATCTATCGCATCAGGATCGCCGCCTATTTCTTCAATGGCCTCCGCCATGAACTCCCCGCCCTCTTCACTCAGATAAAGTCTGTCGCAGAACTCGGCGTATCGCTCCCAGCGTTTCGTGAATAATAGAAACTTGTGCTGGGGACACATTGCCATCACTGCGAACATCTTGCCAATGAACTTGAACGGCACGTCCTTGTGCCAAAGGTCACTCCTGGAGTTGACGAAGTACGTCGTTGGGATGTATCGGCGCAGCGGCTGCTCCATCCTGTCGTCAAACAGCTTGATCTTGCCCGTCCAGTTGCCGTCCTTGACCAATCCATCGTACCTGTCCTGGAATATTGGATTGTGAGTGAAGCGGTTAACCAGGTTGACAGCGTAGCAGTTCTTGCAGCCGGACCTGATCTTCTCGCAGCCGCCGACGGTTTCCCAATTATGTTCCGCGTAAGGAATCTTTGTCTTTCCCATCGTTATCCTTTCAGTGCCTGCTTGGCCTTGTAGCGTATTTCCTCAATGACTTCGTTATGGTGTTTTTTGTCGTGTACGGTTCCGTCGGACGCAGTCCATGCGGGAAACTCAGTCAACACCTGCAAGAAAGCGTCCTTGGCCTTGACCGACTCCATCACGTCTCGGGTAGTCTTTATCACATCACAGAGCATAGGCCGCTCCGCCATCGGCTCCCTGCATGGTTTGCATTTGCCATCATAAGCCTCGTCGTAGATATTGATTGGCGTACCACATTCGCAATGGCCCACTTTATTCATCTTACAGAACTCCTTGTCGCTGATTACGTGTTGCAGTTGTGTGCCCTTCTGTATCTCGCAAGCATCCGACATTTCGGCCTTGAACGTATAGTCATTCATATTTACGTGCGGGCCTATTACTTTGGGCTTTGATCTTTTAGGGATCATGTCTATCTCCTTACTCTGGCAGGTCTATCTCTCGCCTCAATCGGTTCACTGCCGATACGTTACCACCATTTACGTATACCTGTTTCTTTCAGCAACTTCTCAACTTCGGTCTTGTAGTACAAAGTCAATCCGGGATATTCTCTTGGCCCCCAGCGAGAGGGGAGTAAGTGAAGCCTTTCGAGTTCCTGTGCCACGTCCTCGTCGTATTTCTTAACGATGTACGCTCGGAACTTATCTGTTTCACCTCCTCCAAACCCATTACAGTTCCCGCATTGTGGGCCTATATTTCGCTCGTCAAAGTACGTCCCACTACTGCCGCCCGAACTTCTGGGCTTCCAATGCCCACACTGTATTCCACCACGTCTACTTACACTTGTCAACTTGCCACAGGTGCAACATTGAGCGATCAAATCTTTAGGCGATAGTTCCGGGAACTTTGTACACGTCTCAATTACTGCCGTAATCCTAACCCAACGACTCTGCCAGTCCGATGCTGTCTGCTTTGGACCTTTCTTCTTGGCCTTTCGTCTTCGCCAATTCTTAGCCATTATTCTTCCTCGGTTTTTATAGCGTCGTCAGCAATAATTGCAAGCGTTGTCCAGTCAGCTACTGCGCCGCCTACCTCGCATATACCCTTGAAATCTCTCTGCTCAAACAATTCGCAGTCAAATTCAGGACTTTCCATTGCTAGGTCACGAATTTGTTTCAATGCGTCTATCAAATTGCTCATTATTCTTCCTTCAAAACCTCACTTACCATCTTTCCACTGAAACGTCTGCATATTGAAATCCTTCAACTCCCGTTTGAGTTTCTCTAAGATAGATCCGGGAATCTTCGCACTCCGTAATCGCCCAGGCAGTAATCCAATAAATTGTTGACTCAGTGATTTCCATAATAAATTCTCCTTAAACATTAAAGCGAACCTGGGCCTCCTGCCCCATGTAGCCTCCGTGACGTGTTCGGCTCGCGTTGTTTGTAGTGGACGGCGGCACTTGTTTCAGTAACCTGGTTCCCGCCGCCCTTGAATTTTTAACCGCTCTTCATATTTCACCTCCTTTCGACTATGTACGATTTACGAATGGGCGAGTGTGGCTCGAACACACAACCTGCGGCATCAAAAGCCGCTGCTCTATCCAGTTGAGCTACCGCCCCTGGGCGGACTTTGTTGTCAATCTCTCTGAGGGGGTCCGCTTTCAGGGGATATCTCCCCATCGCTCAGTTCATTCGGGAATTACCCGACCGCTTCGTGAACCCGCCTATCGGCAGGATAATCTCAATGTACTGGCAGGGGTGAGATAGACCAGGCGGATCATCAATCCGTCGGTGTTAGGGTCGTGATTAGCGACTCATACTCACTGCCATCTGCACACGGGTCTCATTGCCGCCACCACCAGTACTAAGTTTGTAAAAAGAGACGGGCATTGCTTCCCCGGCAATGCTTAGACGACCCTTTCTTTACTGATAGACGTCTCTTCCCTCAAACGTCGCCGTCTCTTGTTGGTACTCAAATTTTAGGGGCGGGCAAGTTTTCTGGGTAGCCAAGTAAGCCCACTGCGGGTCTCCTACTTGCGATAGGCATTCCGTGTCTCGTGCGTCCTCGTGGCCTTTGAATTCACACGCCGCCGCCCCTAATCCCGCCGAGCATCCGTTCTCGACGGGCGTACTCCAACTCCGCTACACGACTCCGTTCGTGACGGTACTACCATAGCCTCGGCGATCTTGGCTGTGGCTTGTTTCTGGAATTGTCAATGAGCGTTACTCTATTGAGCTATTTAGGGTCTGGGATTGATGTGTGACACCTGCCGCAATACCAGCATCCATCAATATTGTAAGGTTTGTCGTCTCTTTTTCCATGCACAAACCCGCTCTCGCTGAGATGCACAACCTTGTGACAATTCACACCACACGACACTTCCTTACCCTCCTTGCGCGGGAGTATTGTGAGTTGGTCAGACGGCCAATCCGATAGATCATTCCACGAGTTTTCGTCCTTCGCTATGATCCAGGTAAGGTCTTCAGGTAGCCATTCGCAGACACCAATATAATTATAATTCTTGCCTGCATTCACCCTATCCCCGCCCTGCATCTCCCCGCGAGAGCCGTATATCTCAATCACCTTACCGTCCGGGCCTTTAGCCATCTTGCCCGTGGCGACGGCGCAGAGGGAGAGGTCGGGGATTTCAATGGCGTCAGCTATATCTAAGGCATTGTCACATTCATAGTAGAATGTATTTGGTGCTATGAGAAAATGTTTGACTGGTTCTGGACTATGGGCCGAGTTAGATACTTGACAGTACCACCCGTACTTTGCTTCGCCGTCTATTATGGCTCGTATCATGCCCGGAGTATTCATGCTGACCTCTTTTCTCTATTCATCTTGAGACGCTTATCGTTCATGCGGTGGAGCTTGGCGTGAAATTTGAGGGGGTCTGTATAATAGTGATATGTGGATTCACCGTGGCACATAAATGTCGGGTCAATTGTTGTTCCCTGGCACTGTTCACAATACCCCTCCGCTTTGTCGCAAAAGAAGCAACTCATTTCAAGTTCATAGCCATACTGTTCGCACCATACATCTTTAAGGTCGTCAATATTCCGTTCGTCCCCCGCCCTAATCATCTCAGCAATCCAGTCCCACATCTCAATACAGAGCTTCCAGACGGTTGCTACTCGCATTCCTTTGGTAGTCTTCATTTCAATTTATCCTTTCAATAACGCAGGCCGGGGCAACCTACACAGTCGCCCCGCCCGCTACACACTTGGAGAAGTAATGTTCGTCGTGATAATAAACGTGTTCTCAAACTCTTTGCGCGTCGCTTCCTGGTCGATGTTCGCCTGGCTCATGTGCAACAAGTGGATACATCTACAGCGAGACAGATCGCAGTGGTCGCAGAGATAAGCCTTGAGTCCCTGCTTACTGGAATGCGAAGCCAGTAGTCGGATTGCCAGAGGTGTGTTGATCTTGTCCTGCTCCACGATTGTATCGAGACGATTTGCGTCGTAATTACAGCCCACCGCCACAATGGAGAATGGGATACGGCAGCGCCGCTTCTCGTCGATGTGGTAGAACTCCTGCTTGATCCTCGCCGTGTCCGTAGCGAACAGCAGGTACTCGCTGGTAGCGACCTCCTTGACCACAAAGCCAAAGACTGGGACGTCGTGGACGCCGAGGAACGGCATGACGGTAAAACTTTCTGTCTTGACTGAGACGCCGTTCTGCAGGACGTGCATGTTGTGCGACAAGGGGCCGGGGACTACTTTGTCGAATACGTCTTGCCCCGCGTATACATCCACGCCCATGCGGATAACATCAGGTAATGCGAGGCAGTGATCAAGGTGGCGATGATCAATCCATAACCCGACGACACCTGAGAGGTCAAACCCAATCGCTTCCCGCATTTTGGCCCAGGGCAGCCCGCAATCGATCAGGAGTCTCTTTCCATTATCCGCAACAATTTCATAACAGTTGGCCTTAGAACTCGACGCATGACTTATGAATCGCATTGTGACCTCGCTACATGCTTCCATATATAACCACCAGCTTGGGAACGGGTCATACCTGGTTTGTATTCCTCGCCCGAAGCCACGCTAAAGATATTCCGGGAGCATACACCGGTATGGCGGCTTGCAGCAAAACAATTGTGATATTCAGCTATAAACACGCCGTCGAGCGTAAATTGTTGAACCTTCTTGGGCCGCACGCATTGATTATAATATCTCATACCGGCGACCATGTTTGGATTTCGAGCAATAGCATCTCTAGCATTCTCGCTCGTTGTCACCCACTCCAAATTCGCAACACAATTATTTTGCTTGTTGCCATCTTTGTGATTGATTGCGTTGCGATGTTTCGGGTTTGGGATGAACGCTTCTGCTACAAGGCGATGCATGCGTGTATACTGTGGACACCCGCGACATCTCCGAAGAACAATAGACAAATACCCACCTTTCTTATTCACGTTTGACAGGACGTACCCCGTAGCGAGTCTCTTGAAACTCTTCAGCCTCCCGTGATTAGAAATCTGATAGATTCCCTCCCAACCTTCAACGTCCTTCCATTGCTCTCTCATGGGACCATCTCCATAAAAAAAGTCAGTCCGGTTGCTATCAGAGCGGGCGGCGTGTGCCCAAGAACTGACCGGACTGACTCTTGTATTTTGAATAACCCTGATAGCATTCATTGGAGCATACCACTTCCTCGGCGAGTGTCAAGATTCTTTTGCTTTTTCTTCGGCCGTTGCCTGCATGTCTGCCACGTGCATCCAGAAGATGACCGGGTTGTGGTAAACGCCGTTCCGCCACGACTTGCCGTACCGAGCTTCCTGGTCGGCCTTCTTTTCTTCGGGCGACATGCCCTTCTTCTTTTTGGTTAGGCTGCGCAGGTGGTACTCGGGCTGGGTCTTGTACTCCCAACTGCTCGGGTCGTAGAACTCGTACAGTCCGAAGTTTCCCATGTGAAATCTGATGATGATTTCCTCAACAGGTTCAAGCACAATGAACTTCTTGATTCGCTCAATGGATAGCTCGGCGTGGCCTTCGGGCTGCTGCTTGTTCCACTTGTACGGCTTGTCCTCGTCGTCCTGGGGGATGTACGCCCCGACCTTACAAATGTCGTGAGTCAGGCAGGCAATGACGATGTTGGACTCAACGATCTTCAGCGGCTTCTTGCCGGAACTGGTATCGCCATTATACAATTGCAGCCTGGCGCACTGCTCAAGTAGCAACTCTTTGACCCGTAGCGAGTGGTCCGCCAATCCGCCCGAATACGACCCGTGAAACCTCGTGGACGCTGGGGCTATGAAGAAGCCCTCGGCGACGAGCCAGTCGACCAATTGTTCCATGCAGCCGCGATTGGTGCTGAGTAATAGCCTTGTGATTTCATCCTGCGTGTCCATATCTCTAATCTCCTTTTGATTAACGTTCAACAATACACAAGGCACAGGCTACGTATAGCCCGGCCCTGGAGACTGTTGCTATCACGAAGCCAGTTCGAGTTCATCCGTCCCTTCTGGCATAGCCTTGTCGCGTGCTGCTTGTTCCCTTTGGAACTCAGCACGGGACTCTTCATCCTGCTTTCTCTTCGCCTCGGCGTAACCCTTAGGCGCGAATTCCACGCACAAGCCCTTATAGTCCGAGCTTGCCGAACTGACTTCTATCGGCATTTCGAATAACTTCGTCAGTACTTGCGAAAGCATAGCGTTAGCCGCTTCCTTGGCAAATGTGATTGTTGTTTCACCTTCAAACATTTGATTCCTCACTTTCTTGGGATTTGTGGTTAGGGCAGAAATGCTGGCCGTCGTCCGCAACGGCCCAGCCTCCTGCTATTAGAGTTTCTTCTTTGAAGACTTCCGAGTCTACGGTTCCAAAGCCGCTGAATGTCTTGCCGCAGCCTTTGCTGTCACAGAAGATTTCTACGGTCGCTTGCTCACTCATTAGGCACCGCCCCCGTCAAACGCCTGGGAGTCCTCTATGTTCATGCTATAACATTTCGGGCAGCACGGCTTGTCTTCCGGGCCTGTCTTGCCCGGCTCGGGGAACTTGAATTTCTTCTTCTTATCGACCATATCCGTGCAGACGTTGCAGGTGTACCGCAGGGAGTCGTAGTCGATGTCTCCTGGCTTGGCGTCTGCCTTGGCTTTGGCCGCGGCTTCCTGCTTGGCCGCATACGCCGCGGCAGCTTTTTTTGCCTTGTCCGCCTTGTCCTTCTTCTTGGCCGCCGCTTTCTTCTGCGCCGCTTCTTTCGCCTCGGCCTCGGCTTTAACCTTTGCTTCTTCCTCCGTCTCGGCGGGATCAGCCACGTCCGTTTGCTCGGAGCCTGAATCGGCGGCGTTCGCGGCGTCGGTCAACTCCTTGGCATCCGTGTAGGTAGCGACGCTGTCTACGCGCCTGGCTTGCGGGTAATGGGCCTCAGCTTGAATATATTCATTCCCGACCTCTTCTGGGAACGCCGCCCTCAGTGCAGCGGCCTCAGCACACTTGTCAATTTGACCTCGTGGCCGGTTTTCCCACATACTGTTCGGGCCGCCACCACTATTCTTGCCAAACGTTTCGATCCAGTAGACTTGTGGCCCGGCAAACGCTACTCGCTCCTTGTTCATAAAACGATATACCGTGACCTGTGCCCACTCTGGAAATTTGACTGTGATCTTGAAAGCCTTTGCAAACTTACCCTTTGTTTTTCCTTCCCATACCTTGTCTATATCGGGGCCGAATTCCGTTTTGTCTCGACCCGCATAGCAATTAGTGCGATGGGCTGTTGTGCGCAACTCTCCGATGCCCGGCCAGATCGTATCGACGTTTCTGCCCTTGGCCGAGTCCCATATCGGCACAATATGGATGCAACGTTTAAACGGGTCCAGCTTCCTGGCCTTGCAATAACTCAGTGCCAGGATTACGGACTCGGGCGTTTGAGCAACTGGGTATATCGCTTCAACGAGAGCCTTCCAATCGCTTTTGTCATAGCCGAAACGTTCTTTTATTGCCGGGTGATACGGGAGCCGCGGCCGTGCCAGTACTATTTGATTCTCGCGGGTGTTGCTTTCGATTGCTGTTTCCTTTTTCTCTTCACTCATGTTACTTTTCCTCGCTTTCTTTCTATTCCAGTTCTGATTGGAGTGATTCAATTTCGCTTTTCAAGGACTGTTCAGTTGATTCATGCTCACTGATAAGTGAACACACAGGGCAAACGTTTTGTTTGCCAACCTCATAGGCGACTATATAATCGCCGTGGTCGCAGCTATCAATACTCATATCACTTCCACCGCCAACTCTTTCTGCCCAACCTTCGTATGCAGGGCAATCACCTGGCAATCCAAGTCCAAGTCTTGCGTCAGGGCGTGCCTGTCGTCCAGCACCAGGGGCATACGCAGCCCGTGGTATGTGCCGACCGCCTGGGCAGCATCGACCTGCATGAGCATCTTCTCGCCGCTGCTGGCTCCGGCGTAGGTAACACCGTGCAGCATGGGGTCGCAGCATTCTTCCTGCCCGCCGTTGAGATTGGTCTTGAACAGCCGGAACTCAATATCCTTGAAGCGATCGTTGACGGCTTTGGAAATCAATTCCGACTCAGCCACCATGAATAGCTCGATCCGGCGAAGGATCTGCTCGTCGTCGAGAATAGACTGCGCCAGGGCCGTCTCATTCTTCTTCAGTGTGACAATCCGGGCCTTGGCCTGCTCGGTGGCGTCAAAAGCATTAAGCCGCTTATTCAGATCGTCTCGTTCGTCCTCGGCGTCCTTCTTGCGGTCCTCCAGGATTTCCAGTTGCTCGCTGACGGGGTCGCCGAGCTTTTCCGTGTCCGCCTCAATGACGTTCTGGATGTCGCACCACGTCTTGTCGTCCTTCGGCTGGACGCGCGGGCGCGTTTTGATGGCCTCGGCTATCTCGGCGTAGCGGGCCAATCGTTTACCGGCCGACACAACTTGGACGTCCGCTAGGGTGTTACGGGCTTCCAGGAGACTATTGTAAGAGGTGCGGGCAGCGTCCATCGCTGTATTGGCATCATTGACTGCCGCTAGTGCCTTTACTTTATTGGCCTGCGACGCCTTCACGGTTGCTGCACGTCTCAATATCGCATCTTCTGTGGCGACAGCATAGGGGCAAGCATCCGCAGACGGGCATGGCTTCGGTGATTTGCTTTCTTCCACTGCCTTGGCTTGTTGCAATACACCGTCACGAATAATCATGGCGCATTCCAACGCTGACTTGGCGTTCGTGTTGGCTCGGTCCGCTTCGGCCAAGGCATCGATAGCAGCATTCAACGTCTGCTGTTCCGCCCTCGCCTCCCCCCGCAACCCCTCTTCTTCCTTGACCAGCGCCTCAACAGCCGACATATCGTTCGCCAGGAACGTCTCACGCTCGCTCTGGCTGGCCTTGAGGCCGGTAAGCTTCTCCTGGGCCTTGGCCCGGACTTGCTCTGTCTGGACCAACTCCTTGCGGCCAGCGGCTATCGTGGCCAACTCCTCGATCTGTATCTCCCGCTCGGCCTTGAGCATGAGTTCGGACTTGCTCCCGGCGCCGGCATCGACCTTCAGTTGGTTCTCTTTTATCGCGGTCGGGATTTTGTCCAATGATAATGGATTCTGCTTCCCTGATTCATTCCACGCCTTCCGCTCCGAAACTTCCTTCTTGTAGCCCACCAGTTTACGGTCCTTCGTTGCCTTTAGAATGTCTTCGAAGCCCTCCGGCACACCGATATTGCCGCCCATGTTGCGCAGCAAAGCCCGTCGCTGGCCGTGGTGCATACCGCCAGCCTTCTCGTCGGCCAGGAAATAGTTCTTGTCAGTGAGCATCCGGATGATGTCGGGGTCGGCTACGTGTTGCAGCCAGGCGTTGAAATCTTTCTCAAGTACAACGTCACCATTGATGAAGTACTTCTTGGGGTAGCTGTATTTGAAACCGCTACGGCCTTCAAGCTTCGTCTTCTGGCAGTGTTCGTGTTCCTCCTTGCGGAGTGTCCAGTTGCCATTCATCGCCCCGCCGAAGCCCTCGAGAACAACCTTGGCCTCCACCACCATTACAAGCCCGCGTATGGGTTCGTCCTTCTCGGGACCGCTGCGGTGTTTCGGTCGGAGCTCGGAACCCGTCTTGCCGGCGGCGTCCTTGTTATTGAACAGCCAGTTCACGGCGTCGGCAATAGTCGTCTTGCCCGCCCCCGTCTGGCCCCCCACTACCACGTCGCGCCCGTGTGGCGTGATCTCGCGGCGCTCCGTCCCCTTCATTTGCTCAATTAACAGAGCGTCAAATCTGATCGTCTTCATTTCGTTCTCCCTGTGCATCCAGCAGCCTACTCTTCGGGCTGCGGTTCCGGTTCGTCTTTGCCTTCCACTCGCGGCGGCAACGCCAGGGCCGCTTTCATAGCGCCGAGCCCAATGGCCATCAATACAGGTTCCACCGAAGCCGTAATTGCTTTGCGTTCGTAATCGTTCATTGTGATACCCCTTTGAGGAGTTCCGGGTTGTCGTGGATCGAGCCGTGCAATACCAAGTAATCCCGTGCAGCATCAGGGAGTAGTGGCACAGCCCATCCGCCCAGCTTATTCGCCGCAGTCCATTCTCGTAACCACCATTGCCCGTGAAGCTTTCTCCAAACCACAGCGTACAACTCTCCGTCTCCGCGATAGAGTAACGACCCGGCATAGATGTCGTCGCCAGTGCCGTTCTTGTCCTTGAGGCCGGTGAATTGCATAATCTCAAGTCGCGGGTCATCTGGAACATAGACACCAAAACCCGCCCCGACAAGAGTAGGATCTATATCGAGAGCCAGGGGTGTAATCTTGTTCAGATCCACCATCTGCTTCGTTTCTTTGTTCCACGCTCTGAATTTTACCTCTCTACTCATGGCTTCTCCTTCGCAAGGGCCAGGGCGGCATGAATTTGCACTAACTCTTTCGCTTCGCCGTATAACGGTTGATGTTCAATGGCTTCTATCAATTCCACGGCTTTCTCTAACGCCTTCACCATGGCGTCGATTGTCTTCTGGTCCTGGGCGTAGGAGTTGCAGGCGGTGACGATGAACTTATAATTAGCCCTGTCTGCTTTCGTCTCAGCGAAGCGGCGATGGCAAATTTCTCGCTCTTTCATCGCCATTATCTCGCGGCCTTCGGCTCGCCACGGCGTCGGTGTGTGCTTTCCTTCTGACATATTCATTACTCCTTTAGAATCCCTTGAATCTATAATATCCTTGCAGTACTCTGGCTTGTCCAAAATGGCCCGCCAGCACTTTAGCGTCGTCGGGGAAGTGGAGCCGTAATATTACACGGCGGCCAGTACTTTTACTCATTCGCTCTGCCTGGGCAATGTTGTCCTACGCCCTAACTGGTGGCATGATAACGCCAGATGCTTGGTAGCGGTTCAGTTTCTTGAGCGTGCATACATGCCAGACATTCATTCTCATTCTCCTCTTATGGCCCGTCCCGTGGGCCGGTTACGATCCGTCATCCCCAAACCAAGTCGGATGGGTCCGTGGATTGAACTGTTCGGGTATTGCAGTAGAGTACAAAAACCGCTTCACTGGTAATCCTGATAATCACACCGGGTTGACAATCTTTGTGGCCAGCGTTTCCTTTGGCGTGGCTCGGAATATAGGTCACGGGGTCTAGGTAGTTGTTATCAGGGTCTACTTCTCGGTCTTCAATCTTCATATCTTCGCTCCCTTCCATCGCGTAGCGAGAGGATCCCGAAATAGAACGCCCACGCCCATAGCTGGATTGTCTCGATCATAATAGCTCCTTTTCTTCTGATAAGATGCGCCCCCCGGACAACAAGCCCGAGGCGCGGAACAAGAAACATCAAGATTGTTTGATTGGGGCTTCTGGGTAGTGCTTGCGGACAATGTCGGCGCACGCTTTTAAGGTTTGTTGACGAGCAGCAGTAGCATAAGCAGCAGCATCAGCAGCATAAGCAGCAGCAGTAGCATAAGCAGCAGCATCAGCAGCATAAGCAGCAGCAGCAGCATCAGCAGCAGCATCAGCAGCAGCATCAGCAGCAGCAGCAGCAGTAGCAGCAGCATCAGCAGCATAAGCAGCAGCATCAGCAGCAGTAGCAGCAGCAGTAGCAGCAGCAGCAGCAGTAGCAGCAGCAGTAGCAGCAGCATAAGCAGCAGTAGCAGCAGCAGTAGCATAAGCAGCAGCACGCACCTGGTCAATGGTGGCATTTCCGTTTGCCCATTCGCGCGCCGTTTTCAAACAGGTTGTAATCTTGGCTAAAGTGTCACCTTTGGCGTACTTGATTGACAACTCAGCGCAGTCACAAGCAGCCAAAACGAGTTTCTTGCGCGCGTCAGATTCAGGCTTGCCCGAGAGTCTACCGAGCAACCACAGCATCCAATCGCCACGTTCACAGTTCTCCCACGCCGCCTGCGCGTTAGGTTGTGTCTTGGCCCATATCAAAGCAAGGTGGCAGGGGTTGTGGGCAGTTAAGCGTGCCAATGTTTTCTTGTCCATAATAGCTCCCTTTCAAGGTTTCGGTTAGCTCATAACCCCGCGCCCCGTGAGGCGAGAGGTTGCAGGCTACGTACCAAGGACGGCCAGTAAGCGTTTATCGTTCTGTATCGCACTGGTCATTCCGACCATCATTTTCTTGAGGATTTCCTTATTGAACTTCTCGATTGATTCTTTCTTGAGTTCAGTAATCGCATCCTCGACCATCCCGTCAACTTTGGCAGCGATCAGTTGGTCAAGAGCCTTGTCCATTGACCTGTCATTGTAGCCGTCCTTTTTGACGAAGAACTTTTTCATGCGGTTCATGACGATGTCGTGAATCTTAGCTGTGACAGTGTCGCCATCCTTGCCTAGCTGCAACATTTCCCTATCCATAGCTTCGTCAAACATCTTGTCCAACATGCCTTCGGCCTTCTTGTCGATGTACTCTGCGGCCTTGGCTTGGACTGCGATATTGAGCGAGGACCGCATCTGCTGTTCGCCAGCCTCGTAGGCGCTCGCAAACATGAGGTCTACGATCTTGTCGATTTCCTCCACAGGCACGGCAGTCAGTTGGCCCAGCACTTTACGCATTGCCATACCTACTTCGGTGTCGTGCAGCGCTGCCATTGCTTGTTCTTTTTCCATACGGGTGATGTACTGTGGACAGTCTTCGCTATCTTGGCAGGGACAATCATCCGATTCAATATACTCACCGTGCATTTGACATCTGAAATTCATTTTCTCATTCTCCAAAAAGGTTAACGTTAGCTCATAAGCTCGCGCCCCGTGAGGCGAGAGGTTGCAGGCTAAACACCTCGGCACGGTATGCCCGCGAGCTTCATTAATTCCTCGATGCAATCCTCATACTCACGGTCGAACAACTCCTGACAGTGGTCGTACCGTTCGTCCTCGGTTTCCTCCGGGCCATCTTGGTCCAGCGATAATTGGCACCCACCTTTGTCAATCATTATCCTGTAAGTTTCGTCCAATTCGCCAGACTTGAACGCTGCTGCTACTTCTGTCAATGTCGTGTACTTTGCCATTTTCTCATGCTCCTTTAGGCATCCCTGCCCGAGTTACGGTCCGTCTTGTTATTTGCGAAATATTACCTGAAGTATTCCATGCGTTACAATTGCACAAGCTATGTAACTAGCCGCTTTAATAATCGGCTCCAAAGAATGGATGTTACCCGTGGAACCAGCACAGCCACAGAACAACACAAAAGATAAGAGTATTATCACTCTATACATTTTCTCACCTCTCTAAAAGAAGCCGCCGCGCCGGAAGCCAGAACACTCGAATGAAATGGACTCCCGGCGGGCGACGTACCAATGACTGGTTCGCTTGATTGACTTGATTGCATTACTGGTCGAGTGTTCATAATCATCACAATACCAGCAATCCCTACAGCGTGTCAATAATAAAATGTAGATTCGAACCGTTTGGACACTTAGGTTTTTAGGACTCTGCAAAATGGGCAGGGTGAGATTTATTTTGGAATTGTTTTGACAAGGCTGAGAGGGCGATGTAGTTTGTGATCTGTATGGCACGTTTAATGATTACATCTAATTTGGCTAAATGCCCGGCGAGCAGCGTACCATACTGCCGTCGGGCTTTTTCTATGGAGTGAATACAAAGAGGGCCGCTTGCGTTAAAAGCGATATTCAACAGGAGGTGGCCCTCTTTTTGACAACTGAATACTGACCGTATGGCGAAACTGGGTAGTGGGTCAGTTTGAAATATAATGCAAGATTGGTACACTCAAATCGAAGAGCCTGTCCGTGAATTAGTACACCTATTGCGAAATAATGGATTCAACACTACTAATTCTTGTGGCCACAAGAATCCCTGCCCAAGCATAGAAATGGAATGGTATGGATTTGAAGAGGAAGTGCGCAGACTTTATAATCTGTTGTATGAAAATGGCTACAACAGCTTTGAATTACATTGTGTATGGCCCAGCTCCGGGATTGGACGATTTATGGAGATTAGGTTACTTAATGCAAGCTAACCGCCAAATGTCTGGGTATTCTTATGACAAGGAGCGGGTATCGAATCCCGGGTAGTGTCCTAATTTGATTTTTTAGCATTCTTCAACGCAATTGTATACTTCGCAAACCCAAATCACAAACATTGCCCCTAGCCTCATTTAGCCATAGAACATAGCTAAAAACCATTCCCTGATAATAATTGTGGTTTTTCCAAAAAAAAAACATAGATAGGGGTTGACGGCCTATGGTTTTTGTTATAAGCTGCCCCATAGACCATAATAGATCATCTAAGATAGGGGTCTGTATTTATGAATACAACCAAAATAGACAAACTGATTGGCTCATACGAGAAGAAGGTCGTTATGCTCAGAGAATTAAAAGCTCTGGTCATCAGTGATCCACAGACGGCATCTGAAGTAATTCGAGCTATTGCACCCGATAATATCTCTTCGGTGAGTACGAAAGCCAATTCTAAGCCGAAGAAAAAGAGCCAGCGCGACCTAATGATTGACTTGTTGCAGGACGGACACTGGCGAACCTTACAAGAGGTCGCCAATGAAATCGGTGCCAAAAAGAGTTCAATCGCACCATACGTATATGTCACTAAAGGCAAGAACCTATTTGAGAGTCGCGATAATCCAGGCAATGCCAGGGAAAAACAATGGCGATTAAAAGTTGAGCCTGAGCAAACTTCAATTGAACCAACTGAATAAAGGGATGATAGAAATGGGCAGGAGGCCTGAAAAAACCATAAAAACACCCTTAGTCAGTTAGTGGCCGACTAAGGGTGTTTGCACATATTCTGATGGGGGCGTGCTTCGGAAGCAGGAACTATCGGCATAGTCTCTCAAACGGGTTCGACTCCCGTCGCCTCCATCTTATTGGGGCCAGGAATGGTTTCCGCGCTGGGTCTTAGCAGTCCGCTCGCAGGGGTTCGATTCCCCTTGGCTCCACAATATTTACTTTTAAAAGTATTAAAAGAAATGTCGCACATTTATTCTAGCGATTGACGGATATTTTGTCAAGGCAGAAACGGGATGTTCTTATCAGCGGCTGACAATTCTTTTCTTGCTCTTGCCCTTAATCGTTCACGTGCCCACGAGGATAAAGACAGACCCGCAAGCTTCGCCGCATCCTCAAAAGCACGTTTTTCCGGCCCTAACAGCCGGATTTGAAGCACGCGACTCTTCACAGAGCCTTTCGGGTTTTTCGGCCTGCCGCGCTGTTTTGTCATAGAATTATTGTAGTGCAAATAAATTGCAAAGTCAAGGATTTTCTTCTTGACGTGTGTATTATTATGCAGTACACTATATATGATTTGTTATTAAGAGGAGATGATTATGTCATTCGTGTTGAAAAGAGAAAAGCAAGTCACGGCGATCAGCGCATTAGCAGAAGGCTGTAGCATCCGATCTATCGAACGCATGACCGGCATTCACAGAGATACGATAATGAGATTAGGCGTTCGTGTTGGTAAGGGATGTACACGGATTCTTGATAAGATGATGCGAAATCTCGAATGCAAGCGTATCGAAGTAGACGAAATCTGGGGCATCATTTAGAACAAGGCACAAAGAAAAGCCGTTATGTGACAGTGCTGCATATTCCACCAGTTGATTCACCATTGAAAGCTGTTCGCGCCGCAATTGTCTCAGAAATGCAAGAATAAACTTCTTTGTAATACTTTCAAATTAGGACACTACCGAATCCCGCCTCTGCTTTACAACTGATTCCAAGGCTGAGCGTCACAGCTTCATAAAACAAACAGATTGGATACGGCGATATTGAATGGTAAGTTAGTCAGAAAAACAAATAATTCCAAGTATCGAAGTATATATGGTTGGACACTAGCGGAGATTAGCAAGAAAACAGGACTGACGACCTATTACATTAAATTGCTAGATAGAAATGCAGTGCAACAAGCCCTTGAGGGCTCAGGTATTTAAGGGGCTTTAGATTATTCTGAGAATTTGTTGGAATTTGTTTGACGGGGGGTGGGGCGCGAGGTACTTTGTGATTATGGACAGTACAATGAGGCTACAATCTCTAAGAACCAGAACCGCCCAAGGGGAGCATTTCTTCTCATTATGCTGTCCAACCCCGAGGGCGGTTCTTATTTTTATAGGGAGGCATTTATGGAATTCAGAGAACCACCGAAACCCAAAGGACGTGTCGAAGATTTAGGCGAAGATGCACGGCGAATTGTGTCGCTAGTGTGTCAACGATACTGGCGTGAAGTATCAAGAAACGTCCTACCGTCAGAACACGCAGCAAGGTGTAAAGAGCTTGGCATAGAGGGTGTGCCGTTACCACAGGGCGAGCAGGCTTTAGAAGCCTCTGAGGAACTTATTAACAAGGGGTATCTCAAGTTGTCCTATGATGGTGACGATATAGGGCTGTTGGTTTGGGATGGGCAAGAATATAAGCAAGTATGAGCACAGAGGCGAAAATGGAGTGCCTACATGGGTTTAAGGAACTGAGGCGTCGGGAGTTTCTCGACGGCGCGGTCTTTTTCGGCACACAATGCCTGCGGTGCGGCTTGCTCATCGGTAGCTGGATCCAGGGCGAACGGGCGGTAGCATTCCTGTCCTCACAAAAGTATCACCCTTGGGATATGGAGTTGTGGTCTGCTTTTTTGAAAGGATTCAAATATGTACGGTAAGCACTTTGAATCGATGTATACAGGTTCGATGTACGGCCAAACACCGATTATATTTGCTGTCTGGGGTTACGTTATTGCGAACGAAAACCGCAAGACTGGGACTGTTGAGTTAAATCCCGCCGTACTCTCTGCTGTCTTCGGTGGCGAACCCCTAGACAAAATAGTGGGGGCTATCGAGTTTCTATGCGCCCCAGACCCAAACAGTCGAACAAAATCCGAGGGTGGGCGGCGGTTGATACGCGGAGGTCAATTCCTCTACAAAGTGGTCAACTCTACCAAATATGGCCTAATGCGGAACGAGGATAATAGGTTGACCTATCAGCGTAATTGGGATAGGGAGAACAGACCAAGTGGTCACAAAAGAGAGAAAACCGCCCTAGTGGGTCAGAAAGAGCCACAGCCCGACAAGTCCGACAGCAGTCCGACACAGTCCGACAAATCCGACACAGTCCGACCCACGGAGACGGAGACGGAGACGGAGACGGATAAAGGTGCTGGCGCACCCCGTCCAAATGACCTGCAATTTGAACGGTTTTGGGAGGTTTGGCCTAAGCACGTCAAAAAATCTGACGCCAAGAAAGTCTGGAGGAAGTTGCGACCATCGGAAGAATTGACCAACATCATCATCGCGGCAGTTGTTGAACAAAAAGCTATGCCTGAATGGACGAAGGAGAGAGGCCAGTACATCCCAGCCGCTGGAGTCTGGTTGCGCGGAGAGCGATGGGAGGACGAAATAACCCCCCAAGCCCCAAAGAAACTCTCCATCGAAGAAAAGGACATTGAGGGCGAAAGGCTTAAAGAGTTAAACCCCGACAAGCTGACGCAAGATGAGCGGGATTTGCTGTACGCCTACAATGGTCGTCAGCTTTACTATGCTGACGGCGGCACACCAGACACACTGCGTGCAACGAGGAACGCGGATGATTGATTACTCCTCACCACGCGAGCAGGTCATCGAACACCTGGAAACCCTCGGGATCACGGTCAAAGCCAATATTTGCCGATGCCCCAGTCCCTACCACGAAGACAAGAAGGCGTCTGCAAGCATCCTGGACAAGAATGGCCATTGCCGCGTATATTGCCATGTTTGTAACGAGCGATGGGATCTGAGCGACTTACAGGGCCGGACACAGGGCAAGGAACATCCCACAGAGGCGCCCAAGACCCAAACTGAGATCGCGGCATGGCTCAAGAAGCTCGGGCATTCGCACAAATACTTCAAGTACACAGACGCATCAGGCTCCCCGATATTGTACGAATGCAGGTTCATTCCCCACAAAGGCCCAAAAAAGGACTATCGGCCGTTCTACCCGGTTGACAGGGGATACCGGATCGGTAAGCCGTTCACGCCCTATGTGCTTTACAACCTCCCGGAAGTCTTGAAAGCCACGATGGTCGTTATCTGCGAAGGCCCGAAGAGCGCCGACGCCGTAAAGGCCGCCGACTTGGTTGGAACGACGGGCCCGTTTGGCGCAGGCAAGGCGAGTAGTACGGACTTTGAACCGCTCAAGGGTAAGAATGTTATCCTTTGGGCGGACAATGACCCCGCGGGCCTGAAACACATGCTTGAGGTGGAGCAAATACTCACCCCTCTAGGCTGTAAGGTGGGCCATGTGGACGTAACCAAAATGCCCCTCAAGGGTGACGCTGCCGACATTACCCCAGAGGAAGTCCTCGAGATGGTCGACGCGGTAAGCTTCCTGACGCCCGCAAACGAATACGCGCAGCACAACGAATTGATATTCACAGGCAAGATAAAAAGTTGCCCCGTGCCTGATGCGTGGACGTGCTTTGCAGATATTGCTCAACCCTTCATCCCACAAACCGTCACTGTGATGCACGGAATGGAGGGCGGCGGTAAATCATTTTTTATGATCCAACTGATCCGAGCAATGCTGGCCCAAGGTGTCAAGCCGGCGTACCTTGCCCTGGAGATGCCCAGGAATGTGTACGTCGATCGGTTATTGGCGCAGCAGTTGGATATGCCAGAGTTGACCAGGCTGGCGTACAAGGAAGATCCAGGCAACCGTGCGACCATCGAGAAAGTCATGTCCGACAACGAGGACTTCATAAACTCCCACATGAAGCACATACACACAGCCCGCAACGGCCTGATGACGACCGAGGACGTTTGTCTATGGGCCGAAGGCAGACCGTCAAGCGAGAAGGTGATTATAATTGACCCAATCACAAAGATTAAGGTGGGCCAGCAGATTTGGGTTGACCACCAGATGCTGATCGATCGATTGTGGCAATTGGCCGAAGAAAAGTTGATCGCAATCGTCCTGGTGAACCACACGAACAACGACGGATTCATGGCTGGCGGCATGGCGCTGAAACGAAGCTCGGACACGGTGTACCGTGTATCCTGGAACAAAAAGGGTAAAGACTGCTCTTGCTATACACCAAATAGAGCATACCCGAACGTGCGAGAGGAAGCCATGTGTAAGGTAGATTTGAAGCTCCAGTTAGACAAAGGGCGGTACGCTACCAGGCGAGGCGTGTCGTTTGGGTTCGAGTTCACGCACGCCCTGGAGTTTATATGTCAAGGGTTGATAATCGACGAATAAATTTGTGCGACGCTATTGCGCCGAGCACGCCTTTCTAAAGTAAAGTTTGCAATTATGAATTCTGTGGGCTATAATGAAACGAGCCGAACGCAGATCGCACTGCACCCGGCCCTGAACATTATTCAATTACAAAGGAATTGAAAATGCCTGAACTCACCATAACAAAACGTTGCTCCAAATGCAAGACATTCAAGCCCTGCTCGGACTTTTGCAAGAGCAAGAGTAGGCCAGACGGCTACCGATGTCAGTGCAAGGTATGTATGGAAACGGTCCGGAAGCGTTATCGTGATAGCGCAAAAGGCAAAGCCGTCGAGAAAGCCTACCAGATTGGCCCCGTCCATAAGGCGTACCGAAAAGCCTATACAGCCAGCGAGAACGGTAAGGCGGTAAAGAAAGCCTATGCAGCCAGTCCAAGAGGCAAAGTAGGCAAGCAACGAAGCGAAGCCAAGTATCGAGAACGTTTCCCCAATAAAGTCAAAGCACATAACGCGGTTAATAATGCAGTGATAGCGGGGGAGCTACCCAGGCCCGACTCGCTTATTTGCACCTGCAAGGAGCCTGCGAAAGAATATCACCATTATCTCGGCTACGCACCCAAACACTGGTTTGATGTGGTTCCGAGATGCGTCGCTTGTCACACAAAATTACATAGGTGCGTAGTTTGAGAAAGGGATTATGGAACCTCACATGAACGGGGGAAACCCTGAGCATAAATGCCCCGAAACAGGTTTTCCCGCGCTATGCTTTCAAAAAGCCTGCGAAACAAGAACCTGTGAGGGGTCTCAAAGACAGCACCTTGAGTTCGAATACGCAGTCAGTGATGAGAAAGACCGTAGGAAACGCAAGTACAGAGTAACGCACAAGAAATGAGGGCATCATGCCGCAAAAAAGAATCTGGTCGATGGAGCGGGCGATGATCGCAGGGAAGCCGGTCCAAGTTAGGACAACGCACGCCACAGAATGGTATCACCTGCGATGTAAAGGTCTTGGCAAGAATAGAATTGTCGTGGAGTTCGTCACGAAACCAATTGCACAGTTCCTGGTTGCGGCTGCGAATGAAATGGAGAAAGCAAAGATAAATAACCCTTGACCCCCACCCCAACCCAGTGTACTTTCCAGTATAATCGAAACGTTGGCGGCGGGGGCAGTGGTACACCAACAGAGTAACTTTACACCCACACCAACCATCCCGTCGCCCTGACTTCTCCAGCCACAGGTCATCCTCGTGACCCGTTTTTCGCCCAAAGCGGTGAATTCAAGCCAAATTGCCCAAAGTAACAAGTTGGAAGATAATTCTTGACAGGGAAACACACCGGCTGTATTTCAAGTATAATGGGGTGTAAAGTGCTGGACGTGCAAAGAAGGTTTGTTGCTGTTTCAAGGAAATTAATCGTGACATCATGAGATATAAACAAGGTAGAAAAGAGAGAAAAGCTCCTTGGTGTTGCTGGAGGTGTGGAAACAGTCGTTATACTAATTGGCACCGACACAAAGTATTGAGGACTTGCCGCAAGTGACATTTATGGCCAGCGCAAAGACAGCGACAGTCACCAGATATAATATTGATTCGTTTCGTGGCCACACTTACTGCATTCTCTTAATGTCGTATCCATAATTCATTCTCCTTTGGGCGTCCCTGCCCGAGTTACGGTCCGTCTGGTTAGAGTTGATTACCGATTACACATTGTATAGCATCGTGGATGGTTTGATTAGCCGGATGTGTGTCGAGGGCAGGATCATAGTCAATCTCACCTGTCCGGTCGTTGTCCAATGTGATACTGTCCGCGTCTGAGGGATCGCAGACTGGCCAGGCATCGTCTGTGTGTCGGCGATACTGCCACCAGATACGATCGCCGTTGACGACAGATTGGATGATTGTTGGCCAGTCACTAATGCAATCGTAGCCATCGAGTAGTTGTTTGTGTGTGATTCGTGTCATAATATTCCCCTTAAAAGGTGCATCCGCACCGAGCAAAGACAACGCCAATTGAATTGTGCCCGGCTTGGATGCGTTAAGTGTGTTGTTTAGTGGCGTTGTCATAATATACAGTCTATCGACCAAATCCGACAAAACCTAAAGAATTATCTTGACGACTATCGAAATAACTGAATAATGGTCGATATTAGAGCATAGACTCGGTTAAAAAGTGAAGAAATCGTCAAGTGTCACTATGTGGTCACTACTATGGTGACATAGGTGGCAAGGAGTTTGTGATTCAAAGGAACTATTGAAAGCATTAGACGAGCAGTATATTGGCCGCATGGTAGAATTAGGGTTTGTGGATCCAGAGTAACGGAGTACTGGCAATGGCCAAGAAGGCGAAAAAAGCGAAGCGGGGACCGGGCAAACCGAAGAAGGTAATCACACCGGCACAGATGAAGAAGGCGGAGGGGTACGCGCTGGATGGGTGCCAGAACCATACGATTGAAGTGCTAATGGGGTGGCCAAACGCATTCATTGAAAACCGAGCCGATATTACTAAAAAGTTACAGAAAAAGCGTGCGGAGCGCAAACAAACACTGCGTAACGCCCAATTTATCAACGCGACTGTGAACCATTCAAACACAATGCAGGTCTTTCTCGGAGTGAATGAACTTGACCAGCGAGATGTCAAAACGCAAGAGGTCGGCAGGCAGACGCTGGCTGACATTGCCGCTATTGTTGGCGCTGACTTGCCTGGGGACAGTCCAGATGGTAAAAGCGACGGCTCTTGACCGCGCGATTGACGCCAGGCGGGTAGGCTACCAGCAAGACCCCATCGGCTTTGCGGTTGAGGTTCTGGGGATGCGGCGTGATTACATCTGGCCGAAGATGGTGGAGTTGGCCGAAGGCGTGCGGGACCACCAGCGCGTTGCTGTCAAGGCCGGCCACTATGTCAGCAAGACCTACTCACTTGGTCGAATCATTGTCCCTTGGTTCAAGACGTGCTTTCTCCCATCAACCGTGGTGACTACGGCCCCGAGCGACAACCAGGTCAAGAACCAGTTGTGGCGAGAGATCCACGCCGCCTGGTCGAGTGCGAAAGTTAAGTTGGGCGGTACTATGACGGCGCTCGGTTGGGACATGCAGCCTCGGAAAGAAGTATTGGACGCCTTGCCACCGGAAGCGAGGGCCAATTGGTCGAAGAATTTCGCCATAGGCTTTTCGACAAGCCCTGACTCGGCGGCGGAACACGCTACGAAGATGCAGGGCTGGCATAATGAATGGGTACTGGTGGTGATTGACGAGGCGTGCGGCATGGCTCCTCAGATTTGGAGGACGGCGGACGAGGGCTTGATAAACGACGAGCAGTGCAAGATCGTCGCAATTGGTAATCCTACGGACCCGGAATGTTCATTTGCCAAGGCGTGTTATTCGAGTGATCCGATACTCAACGAAGGCAAAGAGCCATATACCAGCGATGCCGGTTGGTATGTGATAACGATCGACGCTCGTGATAATCCCAACTACCAGCAGCGCCGCCGTGTCATTCCCGGTCTGGCAAGCTATGAATGGGTCGAGACTATCCGGACAAGGTATGGTGAGGACGGCGACGGCTTCCGTTATCGCGTGGCGGGGTTGTTCCCGACGCACAAGGAAGGCTCTTACTATGGCGACAGATTGGCCCAGGCGAGGCGAGAGGAGCGCATTGGTCACTTCCCCCCACAGGAGGGCTATCCGGTCTACACCTTCAGCGACTACGGCGACCGGTGGACGGCGACGATCTTCGTACAGTTCATCAAAGGCCGCATTCGGATCATAAGCGATTATTGGGATCCAGAGGGCGCTGGGGCTCCAGGGTGGGCAAACGCACTGCAAGCCAAGGCGTACAACTACCGCGGCCACGTTGCCGGCCCGGATATGGACCCTGAACACGGCAGCAACAAGAAGCCATTTGCGACGGGCAAGCTGCTCCGTGACACACTGCTCGAACTCGGCTATGATGTTGAGCCTTGCGAGAAGCATGACTTTGATTCCGGTATCCGGGCCACCGTCGATCTATGGTCCCTGATCGAGGTCAATGAGCCCGAGTGTACGACATTCTTGCAAGCGGCTGGTGGGTACGGCAAGGTCAAGAATCTACGTTTGAGTACCGATGACCATCCAGCCTATCACGACCACCCAGCGAAGACGTGGCACAGGCACCCCATGGACGCGCTGAGGCACTTGGCAGTTATGTACCAGATCAACGATTACAAGGGCTACGTGCCCGATGGAGTACCACACCAACCAAGACAGAGCCGTCGCCCACGTTCGGCGATGGCGTGAAATAGTAAAGGAGATTGAAATGCCAACACCCCCCAAGAAAATCAAGATGATGAAGAACACCCAGCACGGTAAGAGCCTGGGCAAGGGAAGTGGGAAAGCCACGAAGAGCACCGGGTCAAAGAAGAGCGGCGGCGCGTACTGATGCCTGAAGATATCGCAAAGATGCGCGAAGAGATTACGGGTATCATTGATAGAGTGTTTCCGTTACAGCGTCGGAGATCGCTTTGTGAAGATTACGACAGTGAGTTCTATGAGCAGCTCCAAGACTGTTACCAGCACTTGAGTAAGGCGCGGAATTGCCTTTGTGTTATAGAGGTCTATCCTGAGAAGGAGATGGGAACTATCGTTTGTGCCAGGTCTACCAACGCTAAAACTGAGTTTATGCGAGAAAAGGAACCTGTGAATTATGCCGATTCCAACACCAACACCCAAAGAAGCCAAGGACAAGTTTCTTGACCGCTGCATGGGCGACAAGGACCTGGTCAACGAGTATCCCGACACGAAGCAGCGATTTGCAATCTGTGAGTCTCAGTGGGACAACAGGAAGGGCAAGGGATGAAGAACTCATGCTCCCAGATAAACCCGGATTACCCACACGGGAAGTACGACAACTTGGCCTTGAAGGGGTGTGACTGCAAGTCATGCAAAACGGCTAGGGACAATGACCTGGATGTACATGAAGTGGATATGAGTCGTGTTACGTGCGTTTTTGGCGGTAGAGTACTCGGAGCTTACGACATGAGCAAGGAACTTGAAAAAGAGAATCTCAAACTCATAACGAACATTTACCCCGACACCAAGCCGCATATCGGTAAATCCCATCGCCGAAAGAAGGAAGGAAGGGCAAGAAATGAGAGTTATTGACCTGGGCGAAAAGCCTGAACGGATGTCGGCCCGGCCGTCTGCGAAGAAGTACTATCCGAGCATACACTTCAGCGACGACGGCATTAAAGGCGTCTCGACCTTCGACACCGAGGACATCGACAAGGAGGTCAAGGTAACGGCGACTATCAAGCTGACCAGTGTCAACAGCCGTAGCGACTCTCCTTCTGGTAAGAATTTCGACTACTCGTTCGAGGTGCTCAAAATCGAGATGCCCGACGACCTATCGAAGCAGGATGGGAAGAAGAAATGACCGAAACAAGCTTCGCAGACACTCCGAGAGTTAAAGGCAAGCCGTTCTCTAAGAGAGTGGGTGATAACCTACTAGAGAGAACCAAAGGCGGGCATGTCCGAGAGTCCTTTGGGTATTTTAACCCATCACAAGTAGCAGCGAGGGAGGCTGTTGCCAAGCGGCTGTTTCGGTATTTACGGAGCAATTTATTGTTTCCAACTCTGGCGGTGAAGAAGAAATGAACTACCGCGACATAGACTTTGGTATAGTTTTTGGTGTAGGGCTCTTTCTATTGGCACAGGCGGTTCCCTACTTCCTCATGGGTATGGTTGTTGGACTGATATTGTTGCGTGTGGGGTTGATATGAAACGTTTGATTACATTCAGGTCTGAGGATGGTTTTGTGTTCGATACCGAAAGCGAATGCCTTGCCTATGAATCACAGGTCAAAGATGAGGGCATTTACCTTTTCGGTGAGAAAATAACAGAGAAGCGTCTGCTCCAACAGCTATCAAAGGGGTATCACCTCACAAATTACAGTCCAGGTAAATTGGCGATATTTGCTCCGAATGGCGGAGGTTATGGTTATATCTATGGCGATCTCGCTGACCGCCTTGGGAAAATACACGATCCACATAATTACGCGGTACACGAACGGAGGCGCAAAGCAGGATGAAACGAAGAACCTTTCTACAATCAGCGATAGCGGCAGTCAGCGGAGTGCTGGGGTTGTCCGTCAAGGGCCAGGCGGTGGTTGTTACGAATCAGACAGAGCCAGAGTCTACGTGGGAGTCATTGCAAACACCGGTGACGGCTACGAAGCTTCCTGTCGAGGCGACAAAACAAGGCGATGTGTACGCGATAATCTTCGAGACGAAGACTGGTCATGCCTGGTCGGGTGACCACTTCGAGCCGCTTCAGGGCGCGTGGAATAGCGACCATGCACTGCCCGTCATTATTGAGAACGGCATGTATTGTGCACAGGTGCCAGATCAGTTACCGGTTGGTGAGTGTCTAATAGCATACCACGAGCAAGAAAAAGACTCACCGATGTGGGGTGATGCTATGTGCGGTGAGAGTATCGTAAAAATCTACTAAGAGACAATAGCTCATGGCAGAAAAACTAACAGACGAAGAGACAATCACGAAGGTCCGTGAGTTCCGAGAGGATGCAGAAATGGGCAATGCGGATCTCTTTACTCGCATGATTAAAGCCGAGCGGTTCAAGATCGGCGACCAGTGGGAGCCACATGTCCGGCAGTATCGAGAGCGCAAGGGCAAGTTCTGTCTGACGATCCCGCTCGTCAAGCCAACCATTAAACAGGTAGTCGGTTCGCAGATCAACAATCCGAAGGAAGTCACGGTTGTCTCCGAGCGCAGCGGAAGCTCGACATCCGCGAGGGTGCGGACGCGGCTCGTCAAGCACGCTATGGACAGCGAGCATTCGGTGTTCGAGATGACGAGTTGGTTCGAGAGTGGCCTATCGTCGGGGGTAGGCTTCGTCGCTGCGATCATCGACCGGCACGAAGACCCGATCCACGGCAATCTTACCATTGAAAAGCTGAACGAGTTCGAGTGCGGCCTGGACCCGAATTGCATTACCTACGACATCAACAGCTATACTCACGGCGCTAAGTATTTCATTTGGGAGCCTTGGGTTGATAAGGATTTAATTCACGAGAAGTACCCCGACAAGAAGGAAATGCTTGAAGCCTCGGGTGAGGGAATGTCGCTCAGGGACAAGACGGGGTTGTGGGGTTGGCTGTGGGGATCGGTGAAAGGTGTTGCCGAGTCTATCACCGGATACCGTCCGTCGATGGAAGACAATCTCACGAAGTACAAGTACAAGGTCAATCATACATGGTGGCGTCGTCCGAAAACAGGTGTAGTCCTGTACATTGAAGGTGAGTCTGAGTTGGATGCTCTGACTCTAGTGCGCGATAAGGACATCAAGGCTGCTCGCAAGCTCGAGAAGAAAAGGCCGAAAGAGGTGACGGTCAAGGACGTCGTTGTCAACGTCATGTACCACACTATCCGCGTCGGCGATGTAATGCTCGAGAATATCGAGGACGAACTAAACGGCGTCATGCGATATCCGATCGGTGTGTTCAGTGCGTACTTCGATAATGGCTACCGCGCAGGCATGGCGGAAGATATGATAGGCACACAGGAAGAGATCAACTGGGGTCATTCACAGAACCTCCAGATCATCAAGCACTTGTCGACGTATCACTGGAAGGTCAGGAGTGATAAGAGCGGGAAGTTCGCCGAGTGGATGGAACAAAACGCCGACGAGGACAATCTGGTAATCGATGAGTCCAAGGGCGGCGGTAGCGTCGAGAAGTCGCAGTCGAAGCCTTATCTCAGCGGATTGGATCGTTTCGTGGAACTCGCCAAGGAGAATTTGAAGCTCATAACGAACGTCCGCACTGAAGACCCGTCTTTCGACAATAAGAATATGAGTGGCAAGGCTATCGCTCTCAAGACGCTGAATTCCCAGACCGGCCAAGCCAGCGTCTTCCAGAATTTCGATTACTCTGTGAATCTATTCGGCGCATTGATTGACGAGATTATCAACGCCAACGGCATTTACAGTCCGGACGAGATCCGGGCAATCGTTGAGGACGACGACTTGATCGATAGTGAGATGATGACACAGGCCCGTCAGTCTGTCATGGAGATACTATCGCAATCCGGTATTGAGTTGCCCCAACCGCAGCCTGTTCAGGGCCAGCAAGGTGACCCGGCGTCGCTACAGGCCGAGGCCGAGCAGCAGTTCCAGTTCCAGAAGTTGAACGAAGCTATCGATGAACTCGCCAGGCCCATTGCCGAAGATATGCTAATGGAAGAGATCGCTAACTTGCGCAAGGGTAAGTACACCACCAAGATTGCTTTGAGTCAGTACTCCATAACTGCCAGAATGGCGGAGCACGGAGAGGCTATAGCGCTGAATGAATCGCTCATTGCCAGTCAGCACGCCCCGCTATCGCGCAAGCGTTTGATTATGGCGTCAGACATCAAAGATAAGGAAGAGATCATCCAGGAAGATGAGGCTTTGCAGCAACAACTGGTTCAAGCTACCGCAGCGCAGCAGGCACAGAACCCACAGTCGAGGAACGCGGCATGAGCAAAAGTGAGATTATACTTTTTCGGTTGACGCCCGAAGAGTTAATTGATTTGGTCGATAGGGCGGCCATGTTGGGTGTGACTCGGTCTGAGTTCATACGGCAAGAGCTTGGTTTTATACCACCGGAGAGAGAAGTGTATCATATAAGTGAAGAGTGTTTAATTGGGCAAGAGACGGCATGAGCAAGACAGCAAAACCACAATCATTCTCAGTCAAGTGTAATCCGCCCAGGCGTGACCGCGGCGACATCATCCGGTCGTGCAACAAGGGCTTCGTGGACAAGTACAAAACCCCGACGGCGGGCATAGGCCAGTCGTTAGAAGACCGTAAGGCTTCGGCCCAGAGGTACAGTGACAATTTTGAACTTGCGTTTGGAAAGAAGGTTTGACCATGAAGAAACTCTTGCTCACATCTGCCGTAGTTGTGATTCTAGCAACTTGCAGTGCGTGGCTACTGGGGGACGTCTACGTAATTGATCCGAATGCTACGTCTACTTACACAATCGTCCTTGCTCCGCCCACCCACAATTGTCCGGTCCACGGCGACTTGGGCGGTTCGCCTGACGCATCTTACGTCTACATAGCCGACTTCCTTACAGTCAGGGAGACTCGTTTTTGTGCTGAATGCGTTTATGATTACCTTGAAACTCATCTCAAGGCCAATTTACCAAAGCTGACGAAGATCGAAGAAGGTATGAACGATAACCAGTAACTTATCAAAAGGAGAACAAAGATGGACCTCAAAGAACAGATGGAGAAATTAGAAGAGCTTCGTACAGCCATGCAACGCGGTGGTCCCACCGTAGCACTAGAGACTATAATTCGCATGGCCGTAGTGCAAAAGCAAATAGATGAGAGCGGCGGAAAGGACGAATGAAGAATAACGAACAACCCGACAAAGAGACGAGGGTTTAAGACTTATGGCATTTTCTACACAACGGAATGACATCGAGCCAGTGCTCGGGGGCGTACCCAAGATGGTGGTGGTATTCCTGTGCTTGTTTAGGGCAATGGGAGCACAGCAGATACTTGGCGGCAAGTATGTTGCCACTCTTAACTGCGTTGCCAATAACAATTCGAGCCTTACATTTATCTGTATCTTTTTGGCGGCGGCGTTTTTGGTTTTGTTTTCCCTTCTCGCTTTTATCGTATTCGTGTCTACTTGCACGAATACTTGCCTTTCCCCGTTCTGTTTGTCGATAGAATCTTTGATAATCTTTTTGGGATGTTTTGTTTTTTCTTCTGTATTCCCTGGCATACTTTCTGGCATACCTCTTGTATTTTGTTGTTTGTTGTCTTGCTCTATTTACAGCTTTAATCTCAGGTCTTTGTCGTCGCTCTTTTTCCGCCTTATTCCGACACATTTTACACCAACCGTGATGTCCATCTGGCATTCTTTTGTTTTTATGAAACTCCGACAGGGACTTAATTTTCTTGCATTTGGTGCAGTGTTTTGTTTGAATTGCTTCAGACATGATTGTTTCCTTATAAAACAATTGTATTCAGAGCTACTGGCGGGCTATATCCCGCCGGTTAGCTTGGTTCATTATACAAACTAAAGCATAGGATTACAGTAGGAAATATGGAAAACAAAGAAAAGAAACCGGAAGTGCCTGAGTTTAAGCCTGAGTACGTTCGAGCCTTTCTGATAAAACTGCTCCAGAAGGTAGGCGGCAGCGAAACGATTAGTCTTGAGCGGCTGGAGCAGTTTCCACTTGACAGCGCACCTGATCTCGTATACGACGATGATAATAAAACTTGGGCAATGAGATCTACAGTGCCCGCACCCGTTATAGTGACTGTGCCTAAGAAGATACTTAGGAAGACGCCGAAGATATTGCTGTCGTGAGATTATGAAATGCCCTGAATGTGGAAAAGAATACACCGATGCGGATATGGCAAGGGACGAAGACTTGCGAAGGCCGAAGCCTCTCAGTGTCAGACTGAAAAGTGAGGTTGTCGAGGCTCGCCAGTACACACAAGCTTTTAGGGTGGACATTGCCGAGTGGTGCAGTGGACTGTTTCCGAAGTACGGGCCGTTCAATGCGATGAACCTGACGGACAGACACGGCACCGTTCGCATAGTCGAGTACAGTGATTGGATACTCAAGGGCCAGAAAGGCTTTGAGGTGATTACAGACGATGAATATGAAACCCTTTATGAGGAAGTAAAATGATCAATGAAGAGAGAACCGAACTCAAAGAGTTGAAGGCCAAGTGCCTCAAGGTGAATGGCGATCCCCGCAAGGACGCCGAGACCGAAGACCTCGAACGCCTGAAGGAGTTGTGCGAGTTGGAAGCGGAACTCAAACCTCTTGACGCCGACGAGCAGGATGAACTCGAGAAGCTCGAAGCCCGCGCCAATACCGGCAGGCAGATGAGTATGCCGTCGCCTGTAGAGATGCGCAGGCTCGGGGAGTTGAGAAAGAGAAATGACGCCTGAAGAAACAAAAGTCGTGGGCAAGTGTTGCGGGATGCTCAAGCGTAGTCTCAAGGGCATCAAGCGAGTAGTCTTCCACTTGGCCAAAGAAGGCGAGGAAGACACCGTGGACTTCGAGGTGCATGGGAAAGTGAAGGTTAAGACGTAATGGCACTGATTGAAACACTAAAGCAACTACGAGAAAGAAAGGTCGCCCTGGACGTGTTGTTGTCGGAGGCTGGCACTGAGGACGACCGTGAGATTATACTCAGCGCGAATCGGTGTTATTTGGCGCACCCTAACCTTGGCGTCCTCAGTGGTAGAGTGTCTTTCTTGGAAGCGATGAACTCATGGTATATCAGTTTTGCACGGTTCGTTTTTGACACATATAAAGAGGTCCAAGAAGAGATGCAGCCTGAATGGGACGCGCTGTACGATTGGAAGGTGGAGCTATGACGTTATCGGATAAGATTGTGGGATGTGCGTTCATTGTCTTCATTATTATTGTGTTGATATTTACGTTTGGTGAACAGGCTGACAGTGGCGACGCTGTGTGGTGGGACGAACTTCTACGCCCGCATCTCATTGAGAGCGACAGACACGCCTGTATGGTGTGGGCTTTTGGTGAAGACTTCGCGGCCTTGCCCCGGCACATGCTTAACGAGAGATGGCGGGACCGGCATCCAGACAGCCCTTTGATAATTGAGGGACACACTCCGATAGATGAGGCATACCGCGATATTGCCGGTGCGTACCTTGGCCGTAATGGGCATACAAACTTCAATGCGCCAGACGATAGTGTTGATGTGACCTGGGACGCTACAAGTGTGGACTTTTCTCTCGGCGATGGCACCAGCGACCCGAACGATCCGAACCGGTGGGTATGGACAAACATCGCAGACATGGTTCTGACCGTAGAACCGCCGCACGTCTCCATACACGATATTAAGGACATCACCTTTACTGTCGGGACAGCGGGACAGAACCGCACCCTCGAATACGACCCGAACAGCAATACACTGACCTTGGATGGTTGGACCGTGCAGCAGGCATTTAAGCGGATCTTCTATTATTTCAGCGACGTCTATGACCCCAACGAGTATTTGATGGGTGCGGAGATCGTGGTACTTGGAGGAAAACAGCAAACACTTGGCGATTAACGCCGTATACTTAGACAACTGAAAAGCCTATGGAGGTATTCGGAATACGAGCCTCAGCATTCCCACGCGGGATTAGCTGAGGCTTTTTTTATTGGACAACTGAGCCCCACGAAGAGGTGGTTCTTCGGAATACGCAAGTCAGCGAGCGGTTAATCGCTGGCCCTGACAACTGGCAGGATATCCAGGAACGAGCGTGTCTCACGCAAAAAGAACGGAGAAACAGAAATGAGTGACGAAGAAAAAGTTGAAACAGAAATGGAAGCGGTTGAACAAGTTGAAACAGTGAGTGAAGGCGAGCAGGTCGTTGCAGAGGCGGTCGAGGAAGCCCCGGCGTCGGAGGTATCCAGCGTCGAGGCCGAATTGGCTGCTGAGGCGTTGGCAGAGGCCGAGCCCGAGGTTGTCCCAGATCCTGGCACCGTGCCAGTTGGAGTGGTCCACGGGTTGCGTGACAAGGGTCGCGAGAAGGACCAGGTCATCAATGCCCAAGATCGATTGATTCAAACCTTGCAGGCTACAATCGATGACCGCAACAAACCCGCGGCAATACCAACTCCTCTCGAAGTTTATGCCGCGGAGAATCCCGAGACACCCTATGGCGAAATACCCGCCGAGGTCCATATTGCCGAGAAGAAGTTCCAGTCCGAACAGGAACTTGGCAAGGCGACCGCCCAAGCCGATCAGGATCGTAAGACGCTCGCCCAGCAGTCGTTGGCTAAGACTAAGGACGATATCTCCGACTACGAGGACATTGTCGCTATGGGCCAGGGTTATCTGTCCGACGGTGACAAGCTTGATATTGCGATGAGCGGCAATCCAGCGCTCGAGCTATACAAGCGGGCCACCAGGGCGATTCTCGGTTCGAAGACCGACGATGCCACGATCCTGCGCAAACACCTGAACGCCAAGAAACTCACTGGAAAAGCAAAGCAGCCGCTTGCGAAACCGAAACAAAAGCCAAGCGAACAAGTGCAGACTGAAGAAGAGGTTGAAGAACAACTGATGAGTCCCCGACTGGCCCAAGCTTACGCCATGTTGGGTATGTAGACGTCTGTGTTCCTTTGCTTGGCATGAAAGGAACGTAAAATGGAAACAAGTTATGCTTTTGCAGACCCTCGCGCACAGACAGTATGGGCGAAATTCCTCTGGGATTACGCATTGCCCAATGTTATTGTCAGCGCGCTGATGGGAAAAACATCAAGTCACTTCATCCACGTTGATAAGGAGCTGGTCAAGAAGATAGGAGCCACGCAGTTATTCAAGGCTCGCCAGAGACTCGACAACGCTGGTGTCGGCGACGACGGCAACACAACCGGTAACGAAGGCCAGATCAAGCGCAGGAACATGGCTCTTATTGTACACGAGAGAGCCAATTCGACTGTGTCGGCCGGTAAAATGTCCGAGAAGCTCACGGACTCGGTCTTCCGCGAAGATTCCAAGTTGGAACTCGGGGACTGGGTAACTGAGGCCATCGAGGACGATACCGCGACGACGATCTTTGGCCTGTACAACGAGAACTCTTCGAGTTCCGATATCGAGACGATCAACGAGACTTACCCAAGCGCACTCCGCATTTACTACGGCGGACAGAGCGCGGCCGGTGTACTAGCCAACGGTGGTGCGAGCTTTGGCTCAGACGCCGCTCTCAGTGCCGATACGACTGCTGATAACCTGATGGGCACCAAGCTGCTATCGGCTATTCGCAGGCGGGCTGTAGCGTCGACTCCGAGGTTCAAGGGTGGTAAGGTCAGCGACATTTCCAAGCAGACACCCCAGGATATTCGCAAGGGTGTCGACGGTCCACTGGTGGGCTTCTTCTACACTGTGCTCCTGAATCCGTTCCACATCAAGGCCATTCGAGACGAGGTCGGAGCTACGGGCTGGGCGCAAATGACTGCCGAGGCCCAAAGACGCGGCAATATGAACCCGATCTTCAGCGGGGCCGCTTTCCTTTGGGACGGTATGGTCTGTTGGGAGTACGACAGGGTGCCGACCAGGACCGGTGCCGGCGGTGTTACGCTGGCTGAAGGCTTCCTGCTCAATGGCGGCCGAACGGCTACCACCGACGCGGTCGCCAATGGCCGTACTGTGGCCAGGGCTGCACTCTTAGGCGCTCAGTGTTGTGCCTTTGGCTGGGGCATGTTGCCCGAGTGGAGTGAAGACTATGTCGATAACAACAAGGGTAAGATCAAGGTCGACATGATCTACGGCGTTAAGCGGACCGTTTTCCGCGATCACGGAACGGAAAATGACGGCCAGGACGAGTCGATTTACATCATCGATACTGAAATCCAGATTGATGGTTAATCGTCTCAGTCGTTAGTTTCGTGAAAACAAAAGCAATGGATCTCAATTTTGGAGATTAACATGATTAAGAAAGTACATTTCATAGGGGTAATTCTGATTGGCTTGATGTTCGCTGCAAGCGCTCTCGCGCAGACCGGCGGTCTGGTCTATCACGAAGCCCAAATCAAAGACGAGCTTAACCGGAGAGTGACGGATATCACTACCGTTACGATCTACGGTCCCGGCACAACCAACCCTCAAACGATTTTTAAGGATTCCGCAAGGAGTTTGGCCATTACGCAACCTATGACCACGTCTTCCACGAACACCACGTTGGTTGACGGTCAGTTCTTTTGGTATGGGCCCGATGGTTGGGACTATACCATCAGTGACGGTACGAACACCCACACTAACGGCGGGCATAACTCCTTGAATGCTTCGAATGCGTTGGTTATCTTTCCTTCGTATTTGCAGTCGATCAGTTCCACTCAATACTCAGATGCCCAAACGGCAACGTGGGGTACTGATGGAGATTGGATTCAGCAGGGCGGTAATGTGGCGAATCAGTTGAGCTTTACGCCTGGTGCCGACAACTCCAACTTCATTATTGGGACGAACGGCACTGCTCTGAATTCCGACTTCACCGTGTATGTTGGCGTGGATCTGGGTTTGAGGCTCGATGCGGGTGTGCCGTCGCTCACATGGGACGGTGGCGCTGTGACGCTCAATGAGAACTCCAACTTCAGCGTCGGCCTGGCTACTGGGACTTCGACAGGGGCTATCAGCATTGGAAACTCGGCGGCTGGGATCATAACGCTGGATACCACTGCGACCCTGACGCTCAACTCCGATGGGGCGATGGGTATCACTACCACCGACGGCTCGGCGGATATCACGGTCGATGCAACTGCTGGCTCGGTCATTGTTGACGGTGGCGAGGCGGTGGCCGACGC
>SDBT01000559.1_pt1 | contig 59331 bp, 77 predicted proteins | sample 2277101 | NCBI WGS metagenome assembly SDBT01 (sample SAMN10404973, study PRJNA504765) | marine sediment metagenome | isolation source: marine sediment core GS10_PC15, 103 cmbsf | place: Arctic Ocean: Southern Knipovich Ridge | collected 2010 | reverse complement strand
GACGGGGCGGTGAACGTCAGCCCGTGCGTTAAAGTTATTAAGAACGGTAAGCTTTGGGGTTTATTTGATCGTAGGCAATTGCCGGTGGTTGTACATAAACTATAGGCCAACATGGCCGGAAAGTAGGTGTATTATGAAAAAGAGTGTCCTAGTTGCGTTAATGTTGGTTGGCGTATTGCTTGTAGGCTGCGTCAGCTTGGTTGACCCAGAGACGGGCGAGACGTTGTATGGCGTAGCTCCGGCGGCGGCGGGCGCTATTGACGCTACTGCTGAGGGCGTTGAAACGGTTGGCCCAGGCCTCGCGGCAATTATCGGCGCCATCAATCCGGGGGCTGGTGTTATTGCTGGCGTTGCCATATCTGCGCTCACCACCCTGGGAGTCTTGTGGCGGAAATGGCGAACACCGATGGTAGAGATGAGTGATAGCTATGATAGGCTGGCTATGGGTGCTCGGGCCGCTGGCGATGTTATTGAAGAGGTTGTCAAGCCTAACGCCGAACTGTGGGACAAGGCAAGGCCGATGATGCGTGCGGCCAGGGCCGCCGGGGCGACGAACCCCGACACATTGTAAAAACGCACTACTGGCGGGCGGCCGCAATCGGGCGGCCGCCCTGCCGAGAGCTAGAAAATGAGCAAAACACCCGACAACCAGCCAGTATCGGTGCTTGGCGATTTGTGGATTATGGGTGAGCACAAGCTGCTTTGTGGCGATTCAACGAAACCCGAGGACACCAAACGACTTATGGGCAACAAGAAGGCTGTGTTAATTCACGCGGACCCGCCGTATGGTATGGGGAAAGAAAACGAAGGTATCGCAAACGACAATCTTTACCGCGACAAACTAGATGCCTTTCAGATGGAATGGTGGCGAGCGTTACGGCCACACGTTGCAGACAACGGCAGCGTCTATATTTGGGGCAACGCCAAGGACTTGTGGCGGCTTTGGTATATTGGAGGCTTGAGGGACTCGGAGCGATTGACGTTCAGGAATGAGATTATATGGGATAAGCCGTTTTCTGGCATGGGTGATGGACAAAATAACAGCATTATGCGTTCGTATGGCATAAAAACCGAGCGATGCCTTTTTTTCATGCGTGGCGAGCAGGGCTTTAACAATAATGCTGACAACTACTGGGAAGGATGGGAGCCGATAAGGCGGTATCTAAAAACAGAACTGGCTAAAGTGGGAGACATTAAGTGGGCAAAACGCGCCGCGGGACATTCTGAAACAAGCGGCTGCCATTGGTTCGACAAGTCTCAATGGACATTTCCCACGCGAGAAGTTTATATTTCTTGGCAGGTGGCCGCGAGGGAGCACGACGCCTTCAAGCGGGAGTACGACGACCTCAAGCGGGAGTTTTACGCTACGCGGGCTTATTTTGATAATACACATGAAAACATGACGGATGTCTGGCAATACGACAGAGTGAAAAATGAAGAACGCCACGGCCACGCCACGCCGAAACCAGTGGCGATGGTGTGTAGGATATTGAAAAGCAGCAGCCCCGATGGTTCGATTGTTGTAGACCCCTTCTGCGGCTCCGGCCCGACCATCATTGCCGCCGAGCGGCTTGGCCGCAAGTGCTATGCTATCGAAATCGAACCGCGTTATATCGACGTGACTGTTCGTCGTTGGCAGAACTTCACGGGCAAGAAGGCTGTGTTGGAGCGTGGCGGTAAGCGGACAAATATCCCAATGCCGCCATGGGAGTGCGCGATGCCGTTGTTTACGGATATGGCAGCGGGAGAGACGACATGAGCAAAAGACCTGACAACCAACGAGTGCCAGACGAGGATGTGCCGGAGCGCAAGCTGGCGGCCAAGATACTAAAACTCTGCGAGTGTTATAAGCGGACCCCAGGCCTGGGCCTATCTCGCGTCCAAGAGGAGGTCGAAGCGTTTTTAGGTGGTGAACCGGAGAACAATAGTGGCTAAGCCAATGCAATTATATCTAGCTCATCCTTTCGCTGCCAGGGCTTCTGTGCGCGAATGGGAATTGAAGGTGGAGGCAGAAACTGGCCTTGTGTTGGTGAACCCGTTTTATGATATGGACCGTCCCGAGGTTGGCGAGATAGATGCGGGTATGCGAGACAAATACAACGTGGATGCTACGGACATAGTGGAAGGCGATTTATCGCTCATGCGCTCGTGCGACGGCATGATAGTGGTTATTGCAGACGTTAAGGGCTCGTATGGCACGGTAATGGAGCTGGCGTATGGTCAGATGTGGGATATGCCAACGATGTTGATTGTGACGAACGGAGAGCAAAAACACCCGTGGCTCCAATATCATGCGAATTACATAGTCACCGATTTTGACGCCGCGGCACGAGCATTAGTGGTGTTTGCACAAGTAATTACGGAGATACGCAATGGCGACTAAACCAATGTCAGACAAAAAACGCAAGGAAGTGTTGCAGGCAATAGCAGATGGCATGTCACACCGACAAGTAGCCAGAAAATGTGGGGTGTCCGTTGGTATGGTCAGCAACGTGCGAAACGGCAAGCCTAACGCTGATGATCCCCGGCCGTTTATTGTCGCCGACCCGATGGTTCGCTCGGACGCAGTGCAGTTTATCCTCAAGCATAAAAAGGGGTTTACTGACGAGTTGTTGGCCAAGAGGCTATTTACTACGCCTCAAAATGCGCGGGCGGTGATTGAATACTTAGCCCACCATAATGGCATCAATGTTGTGCCCCGTGCTGGCCAGTGGGAACTCTTAGATGTATTGCCACAGGCTAAGCCACTAACGCTCAAGGCCCAGAAAGGCAAGCCGTTTATATTCGGCCTTATATCTGACACGCACCTATGCAACAAGTTTGAGCGGCTAGATGTGTTGGAGTTGGCGTACGACGAGTTTGCGGCGCGCAAGATAACCACGGTGTTGCATGCGGGAAATATGATAGACGGCGAGTGCAAATGGAATAGATATGAGATTAACGCACATGGTATTGACGATCAATGTTTGTATGCTGCGGACCATTTGCCACAGCGATCTGGGATAAAAACATTGTTTGTCAGCGCGGATTGCCATGAGGGTTGGTATATCCAGAGTACGGGCCTTAATGTCGGCTGGTATATGGAAAACCGTATGCGCGTACTCGGCGGTCGCAGCGACGTGGTGCATATTGGTCATCTCGAAAACGATATATTAATCAAACAGGAATATGGCGAAACTCGCATGCGCATAATGCACCCGGGCGGCGGTTCGGCCTATGCTTTGAGTTATCCCTCGCAGAAGATGGTTGAGGCGTTCCAAGGTGGCCAAAAACCTCACTTGCTTATCATGGGGCATTTTCACAAATATGATACATGTTATCCGCGAGAAGTAACGACGATACAGTGCGGATGTTTGCAAGACCAGTCATCGTTCATGCGCAAGAGGAAGTTGCCCGCCCACGTTGGCTTTTGTATTGTGACTATCCATAGCAGGGCCGATGGCACGCTGGGGCATGTTGGCGTTGAGTGGTTCCCATATTATGATGCTCAGTATCATCGCAAGCTGGAGGAATACCATTTATGATAGCACTTTTGGCGTTTGTGGCAGCAGCGATTGATCTGATCGGCATGGTGATGATAGGCAACCGTATTCGTCGTGCGTTTCTGTTATTGTGTGTTGGCGATGTGATATGGGCTATTGTGGCTGTGAACACGCAACCACGCCTTTGGGGCTTGTTCGCAATGGTGGCCGTATTTTTCGTAGTAAATATCCGCAATTTTAGGAAGTGGTCTAAGGCATGAACACAGCAAGTTATATCGACGCGATATTAGAGAATGTGGCTCGGCTGTTGCCTGTACGTATCGTGCATGAGAATGAGGGCGCCGTGCGGTGGACGGCGGGGAGAGCGGGTCCGAATTTAGCCAAGGGCATACATTGGTTTTGCCCATTTTTACAAAGCATTGAGGTTATTGATATTACGGTTGGATCTCTTAATTTGGGGCCGCAGGTGGTTGTTACGCAAGATGGTGTCCAATGCGCTATTCGATCTTACCTTGAGTGGCGGGTTGCCGATGTTCGCAAACTCTTGGTAGTGTTGGAGGTTGATGAGGCAGACACGGCGGTTAAGTCTATATGCGAGGGTGTTATTGCAGAAGTTGTCAGCGAGTATCCCTATAAAGCGTTGTGGGAAACCACCAAGGTGCGGGGTAAAGCAAGGCGGAAGATAGCAAGAAAAGTGGCCCAATGGGGAGTGAAGGCGGTTAAAATACATTTTGCGGAGTATCCTAGGGTTCGGGCATGGCGCCTCTTCGGAGAGATATGATGAAAGACAGCATTTTAGCATGGCACGTGTGTCTGTCTGATAAGCGGCTGGGATACGGCGACGGGCGTCTGATAGTGCCCGGCGAGACACTTTCAATAGAGAACGACCGGCCAATACGGATGTGTAGTAACGCGCTGCATGCGCATCAAAGTCCGGCGGATGCGTTATATTTGTCGTTATGTTACGGGGGTCTTGACCCAAACGAGCCCCGGCATATCTGTCGCGTTCGGCTATGGAGTGACACAGGCCGCATCTCGAGGCCGGGTTTGTGGGCAACACCATATGGCAAGCTCGCTGGGCAGCACCGCAAATGTTTATGGATGTTAGAGTTGGCTGAAATAATAGATGAGTTTTTGGCGGACGTGGGGCTGGTGAGACCTATTAGCATAATTGAGCATATTCGCGAGACCCCGAATACGCAGTCTAAGCGATTCGATGGCGGTAGTCAAACAGTCAGCATGGTAAACACGTTACCGTCTTATAAGCAACTAGAGCCGGTGTGGGGGCTCGGCCTCTCAGGGTGGATCAATTGGCCAAAAGGCACTTACAAAAGATGGAATCAAATGTTTCTGCGCATGATATGGGCTCAGCGCAGAAAAGAACTAAAGAATTATACTTGACTTTTGTCCTCGCTTGTGGTATGGTGGTTTGTGAAACATTGGCTGTGTATGATGACATCAAAACAAATAACCGTTCCCCGGTACAATTCGCTTGCGCGGCCTGTGTTTCAGCCGGGGATCGGTCTTTTTTAGGGTGTTGAGATGGACAAAAAGTATGCCGAGATGTTAAAGCAGCGGTTTTGGGCAAAGGTGAAACGCGGAAAATCCGACGAGTGCTGGGAATGGTTGGCCAGCAAGAACAACAAGGGCTATGGACTGATTTCGGTCAAAGGAAGGCTAAGGTTGGTCCACAGAATGGTCTGGAGCCTCGTTATTGGTCCTGTTCCCGACGGCCTGTGCGTCTTACACAAATGTGACAATCCGGGCTGTGTCAACCCAGAGCATCTATTTCTAGGCACCCATGCCGACAATATGGCCGATATGGCAAGAAAACACAGAAGCATTATCGGCGAGAAAAACCCCCATGCTAAACTTACTGTTGAAGAAGTGGAAGCGATACGCACAGAATGTGCTAAGCCCGGAGTGACGCAAGCGTCAGTAGCGGCGGCGCTCTCGGTATCCAGACAACAGATCAGCCACATAATCTTAGGGCAAAACTGGCGGCCAATAAAATATGATTGAAATCGCCGAATGAAACAAATAATGGACGTAATCATAGAGACAAAGGGCAGGGCGGTTTATTTTTTACTTGACAAGACAGCAAAAGTATGGTATAGGGGCTAAGCATGAGCTAGAAAGGCGTAGAGTTATGAAACGAGTACATGTGAGACCGGATTTGGTGTTGTGCGTTGATTTGCCGCCGCAAGAGCGCGAAGTGGGCAAGAGCAATACGGTGGAGATAGAGTGTGCGTTTGACAGGGAAGGACACTGCGCTTTAGACTGTGCGGCGTGTGTTATAACCAAGGGAATCGAGGGCTTTGAAGGTAAGCGGTTTGTCGGCTGCCTTCGGCTGCATGGCGCCGGCGCTAGTAGGTATGTGCTGCCGATTGGCGAGTGTCTTGAGGACTTAAGCTGGATTGACGGTAACGAGCCGGAGAATATGGCTGGTACGACAACAACGAGCGCAACACAGACTAACCATCTCCCATACCCGCGATGCCCAGGCTGTAAGAGAGTGCGCAGCAACGGCATCGTCGTGGTCAAGGGCCAGCCCAGCGAGCTTTTATGTTCATGTGGCACGACATATAGATTAACGGCTATTGGCGCCTGGCCTCACTATGATGTAGAACTCGTGAAGGAGGGGGTGGCAAATAACGATATAAAGTTGCCGCCAGACTATATTGAGGGGCTGGACGGGTTGGCGGCCCAGATAAAGTTAGAAGGCACGAACGAGCCAGTTGACGGCACAGTATTGCGCGGGGAGGGCGGTAAGCATTATGGGCTCGTGCCGCTACTGAACGCGATGGTATGTTTCTGTATAGGTGTGGCTGACGAGTTACGTAAAAAAGAGCTGCCTGCTGGCGGTAAGTGGTACTAGGAGCAGTCTGATGGTGGATAAACCGGATGCGGTCAAGTCGGCCCTGTTGGTTCAGCAGCGAAAGGCTGAGGCCGAAGAGTGTGAGCATTGGCCTTGTGCTATTGGGTTGGACGAATTGGCGATGTCTGCTAATATGAGGTCATGGGAGGGGCCGACGAAGGATACGCCGATAGGGCCCAAGCCCTTAACGATAGACGATACGATTCAGTGGATCCAAGCGGGTAGCGGCGCGTTCTACTCGCTGACGGAGATATTAACGGTGTTGATAGCGAAAGCCAACAAAGCAGATAGAGAGGCATAAGATGCTGCACCAACAAACGATAAGGCACAGATTTTGGGCAAAAGTGAAACGCGGGAATCTCAGTGAATGCTGGGAGTGGACGGCAGGCAAGAACGCGAAAGGCTACGGAGGATTTCGAGTTGGCGGTGCGATGGAGCAGGCCCACAGGATGGCGTGGAGCCTAACTAGCGGTCCAATTCCTGGCGGCCTCTGTGTTCTGCACAAGTGTGACAATCCGGGCTGTGTTAATCCACGCCACCTATTTCTAGGCACCCAAGCTGACAATATAGTCGACATGAAGGAAAAGAACAGAGGCACGATCGGCGAGCAGAATCCTGGTGCAAAACTTACGTTTGAGCAAGTAAAAATGATACGCGAAGAGGGCGCTAGGCCCGGCGTGACACAGACAGCCTTGGCCGCGGCCTTCTCGGTGTCGCAGCCACAGATAAGCAGCATAATCTCAGGAAGGTGCTGGAAGGGCAGCCCATGAAGTACATACCACGTGGGGATGGCTTCGCTATTGTTGGGTTTTGTAATCAACAAAACGACTGTCGGCATAAGAGATTTGCCGTCGGCGTTCTGCTTGTCGCTCGTTGGCCCCGGAGTGCTATTCGTGGTGGGCTGGAGCTTATTAACAGATATGTTTAAGGGCAACAATACTATAATCTGGCCGCCGAGCCAGTGGAAGCGAAAGGCATGATATTCAAACACATAAAAACAGGACGCGCTGCCGTGTATATCACCCCGCATGATTCTAGTTGGAAAAACCAGGAAAGCCCCAATCTATTCAGAGTCAAGCATTGGCACGACATACCACAGCCGCTACGACAATGGTGCGACCAAACAGCAATAGCCCCAGAGATTTGGGAGCTGCAAGGAGCGCCATCGCTCTATTATTGGTTTGGTGCGTTTCTCAAAGAGGCCCACCCTAAGCACAAAGGTGATTTTTGGTTGCTAATTATGGGTTCTGGTTATCCTGGTGGCAAGCTCCAGCTTGCCAGTGGAAGCGAAAGGCATGAAGCACATACCCCGAAACGCCCCGTGTCCGTGCGGCAGTAGGCACAAGTTCAAGAAGTGCGACTGCGCGATGGCGGTGCTCTCACGTAAGGATTATGTTAAGAGGGCGGCCCACTCGTTTGAAACAATGCAACAGGCGGTATTGTTGTTAAGATAGGCAAGAAGGTTTAAGCAAGGGTTAAGCAAGTGACAAATGTACTTGACAATTTAGGTGAGCATGCAAGGAATGGCCCGGGTCGGCCGAAGGGCAGCAAGAACCGGCTAACCAAAATGATAGAGCGGGTTTATGATGCTGCCGAAACATTAGACGAGACTGATGGCGGCGAAGAGAAGAACTGGCTGTTACAACAAGCGAGGCTGCGGCCGCAGTTGTTTATCCAGTTGTATCAAAAGCTGTTGCCGTCAAAGGCTGAGGTAGATCAGACGAACCGCGACGCTGCCCCCGACATTAGCGAGTTGCCAGCGGCGGAGCAGGAGAAGCTACTGCGGCAGACGTATCAAGCATTGAAGGTTTATTTGGGGGCCGGAGAGCAAGGAGACGATAATGGATGAGTGTGAAATATGCGAAGACGAGAAGCTAAAGCAACGGTTTTGGGCTAAGGTAGATCGCGGCGAAGTGGATCAATAACGGCAGAGCAACGTATCTGGAAAAGAGGATGCTCAATATGTGGTCAATGATAGACGACCACGCCAAGGTTATAGCGAAGTTGGAACAAGCCCGAGAGAAGGAGGCTGGCGATGCTGGACAATAATATTGTGCCCGTAGTCATACTTCTGGCGTTAGGGTTGTTCGCCCTAACTATCGTCGTAATTGGCTTGCGGGGCCGGGTACGCGACTTAGAAAGGCGGAAGTAGCGATGTCAATAGCATGTGTTGTGTCTGGCCATAACTGGAGCGCGTGGTCTGATATTGAGATTGTGCCAAGACAGTATAGGCGGAGCGGTAAGGCCAAAAAGACGCATCGGTGGCGTAAGCGATACTGTATGCGGTGCATGGTATGGCAACGGCAGAAGATACGATGGTATCACAGGAGGTAAACGATGGATGATGAAGGGCTAGACGCCCGCGAAGTGTTAAGTGACCTAATTTCCGGTGGGCGAAAGGGACACCAGGAGCCCGCTGTGATTGTGATGAAGGTGTTGGTCTTTCGTGGCCAGAAACGCCATGCCATTAAGGCGGCTATTGCAGAGTATCGCAGTGCCCACAAGATGCCGGACACCCTTAGTGATGAGGACATAGTTGTTGAAATATGCTCTGAGTGGTTTTGTAAACACGCGGACGGTGTTCATTAGGAGATAGACGATGAGAGGTTTGTTTTTTATAGGTGATTTTAGGCGATTATTCTTTGTGCCGTGGCCGAGTTGGTGGAACGCTTTTGTGCGTGATTTAACTGCCAAACTAGAAGGAACTTGGCTGATGCGCACCCACAGGAGATAGACGATGGATGAGCAAGCGAAGAGTTGTACGTTGAAGGCAGTTAGAGTGAGTGGTGTACCCAAAGGGGACGAGTTCTACGTTAGGTGCATGGTTATTAAAAAGGGCACTGAGGACTCACGGCAAATTGAGACGAAAATATTACATGGCTTAGGCGACCGAAGGTTGCCTCTTTGGCCCGACCAGACGGTGTATGTCGCACGGGAGGCTGAGGCGCCGGACCCCGCTCTGGCAGAAACGGTGAGGAAGACGAGGGAAGAGCATGCTCGCGCTGCTGCCGCTGTGATCCCGCCGGACGACTTAGTGGCTGAGGACAAGCCGATAAGGGCGGGCGACATGGTTGATCCCGCGTTATGGTATAAAGTCGGCGATATGTGGGCAAGGTATATGGCTGAAAGGAGCAATGGTCCTGTGTATTTTCTAGCATGGGACGGGAAGGACATAAATACGTTGATGTTGGACTTCGCCGACGATGTTTACCCCGCGAAGCAGAAGGCGTGCCGAGACGCGGTGGAGAAGAAGCCGTCGATGCCCGGCTTCACCGGCGTAGAGGGGCAGTGCGGCAGTTGCTGCCCGTCATGCGGTGAGGACGCATTGCATTGGGTGATGTGCGCGTGTGCTACGTCTGCCGCGTGCGGCCAGTCGGCTGCGGCCGCTAAGGCCGTTCCCGCCCTACAGTGTAGCGAGTGTGGACTTAGGGTTGATGTGACAACAATAATAAGCGGCACACGGGAGCTAAAAGATATAGGAGATGCGTGATGCTGCAAACAGTGCTGGTTACTGTACTTACGGCGTTGGTTGCCGTCTTATTCTACTCGCAGTTTCGCCTATGGCGCCGCCACCGATGGATGTACAAGTGTGTTAAAGATATGCACGAAACCGTGGCGCGTGAGATGCAACGAGTAGAAAGACTTGAACGGATAGTTGGCCCAGGGCCAGGAGAGCGATACTATGATCCAATTACCGGACGAGCACAAAGATAACTAGGCCGAAATACCGGAGATATGTGATGGTTGGCGAGAAACAGTGGTTCTACGGATATTGTGTGGGCGCGGCCGTAATGTGGGTCTCGTGCATAATAATTGCACCGTTTATTGTAGATTACCTGGAGAGCAAGACAATGAATGAGAATATTGAAAGCAACGTGGTAGAACAAAATGAGACCGGAGTAGAGGCTGTTGATGACATTGGCAAGGTGGTATTTGGCGACGGGCTCCACAGCTCACCATTCTTGGGCGGCCCTCGGGTTGCTCTTGACTCCTCCGCTCCTGCCGACGCTGTGGACATTAGCACTGATATGGGGCAGCAGTTGATGGCGGCGATGCGAGAGGCGATACGGGACATAAATGCGGGGTTGCTCAAAGTGTTGATTGTGCTGCCCTACCAGTGTTCTGAGTGCGGGCATCGGGGCGTAATATGTCAGGGCGAGTGTGATGATTAAGATAAACGGTGAGCCGTCCTGTCTGTGTCCCACTTGCGGTGAAAACGACATGAAATGGGTGACGGACGGTAAGCGTTTCCCGGGTGTCAAATGTAGTAGTTGCGGATATGGCATGGGCTGGGTTGAGGATATGCCGCCCGTATCGCCGTACATGGCCTTTCGCGTGATGATGTCTCGGCTATGGTGCAGAAAGAGAAAAGGATGGCAACGATCAATGTAAATGGTAAGCCCAGCAGTGTTTGCCCCGCTTGTGGCGAAGATGCGATGATATGGGTGACGGACGACAAACGCTACCCACATATAGTGTGTGGGGTATGTAATCGCCCGCTAGCGCTGGTGGGCATCTGTCCTGAATGTGACGAGCAAACGTACTTCTGGAAAGAGGTGCTGTGTGCTGATGGCAAGCGACGTGTATATTGCCCCGAATGTGCAGTGCGGGTGCGGCATAAGCGGCTAGCCAGCGAAAGCGAGGTAAAGCATGGATGATGAAGCGAAGAAAACGGTGCGGGTGATAAGTAGATAGGGAATATATGATGAAAGACTTTACACGGCAAGAGTTTATAGATATACGCATGAGAGCGATGGATATGGCTGATGTGTATGCCGCGCCGAATTGGCAACTAGCGTTTACTCGCTTGGCGGAAGCCGCTGACGCTCTTGATGCTATGATGTGTCGCAAAAAACTTACTGAGGAGGCTCAATGTCTGGGCGCAGGAGGGCCTATATAAAGAACGAGGATTCGGACTATGAGTGAACCATTAGCCTTGGCAGAACGAATGGAGGATATCATCGCCGCAGTGCAGACTCATATCCATTGGCTTAGAGAGGTGCGGGCGAGACAAGCCCTCAAGGGGCCGGGGCCGGCGTCCCTGCGATCTGTACGCCTGCGTAACCGGTTTATTGATTGGCGCAGCGACTTGGAGAAGGCTAAAGAAGCGTTTGAGGCGGGCGAATGATGGCAAAATATAGAAAGAAGCTGGTTGTTGTGGAGGCGGCGCAGTGGTTCAGGAGTGGGGATCACCCGAAGGTGCTGCCATTCCTATCGGACAGCAAGGACGATGAACACGATAATCTTGTTGAGGTGTTGATAGACGACACGGCTGTACGTAGATGGGCACCTTTAGATGATGGCAGCTTTGACATTAAATGTGAAGACTGTGGGGACAGCATACAACAGCATGGTTGGTGTTGGGTTGGCGATTTGGGCCATATAGTGTGTCCGGGCGACTGGATGGTTGCTTTCTCGGACGGTTCTTTTGGAATCCTCAGCCCCGACATATTCAAGGCGACATACGAAAAGGTGGGTGAACAATGATTGAATACATGGTACTTACAACTGCTGTGGGCGACAACTACGTATTAACCAAAGTGGTGTATCCGTGTCCAGAGAAGTACAAAGGTTTGAGGCTGCCGGACGGGTTACACTTTATTGGAACAGACGGATGGGCCTTAGCCACCGTCGGTTGGTCGGGCCGACTAGACACAACTACCTGGATATTTAGGCGAAAGAGGGGCTTTTGGCGCTGGTTCTGGCCAAAACAGCCTTTGCTTATGGCCAGGCGAAGCGGGGACGAGCCAATGCCATCTCTACTTCAAGGGCTGGCCCGCGAGTTGCCTAATATGGATAAAACAACAAAATGACTACTAAGCGACGTAAGCCAGCGTCGCCGGAAGAATTAGCAGCGGCACGACATGTCCGCCACATAGTCCCTGCGCTCTGGATGGAGGACCACTGCACGATCGAGCCCAAAGAGGGGGGGCGATGCCAACTCATACCGAACGTTGCCCAGCAGATAGTGCTATCGGCTATCGCCATGCAGCGGCGTAGACAGCGGCCCGTCAAGCTCATCATACTCAAAGCTCGTCAGCGGGGTATCAGTACGCTCGGCCTGGGTTATATGTACTATCGCGTCAACCGCAAGTCGTCTCATCATGCACTAATGGCCGCCCACAAAATAGAGGCTGCCGAAGGGTTGTTCGATAAGATACGACTATTTCAAAGTAACAACCCAGAAGCCCGCGTAGCTCAATACAGCACGCGCAGAGAGCTTATGTTCGAGGAACCCCACCGCAGTCGTCTATGGGTTGCCACTGCTGGCAGGGACGATCTGGGGCGGTCTGGTACGATTCAGGACGCCCATCTAAGCGAGTTGGCTATATGGCAGAACGCCAAGGCATCGTTAAGCGCAGTAATGGCCTGTATCCCAAAGGAGAACGACAACTGGGATACCACTGTCATTATCGAGTCCACCCCTAAAGGCTGGGGTGGTGAGTTTTGCGAACGGTGGTGTCGTGCTACGCCGATGCCCGGGCTAGAATGGATGACGCTGCCCAAAGGAGACGGAGAGGACAGTGACTTTATTGCCATATATCTACCTTGGCACACAGACCCCGCTTATCGAGCTAAAGTGCGAGGTAAGTTTGAGCGCACGACCGAAGAAGAAGAAATAGCCGCCCGATACGGACTGGATAACGAGCAGCTTCAATGGCGCCGGACGACAATAGCAGATGATTGCGGCGGCGATATTGATCTGTTTCGCCAAGAAAACAGCTCAAATGACGTAGAGAGTTTTTTATTATCTGGCCGGCCTGTGTTCAACCAAGTACGTATCCGTGCGATGATGTCGAAGGTCCGCGATCCTATCGACATTGGCAATATCTATCGGGCTCGCAACGGCGAGATAAGCCTTACTGACGAGCCGTTAGGCCATCTCCAGATATGGGAGATGCCACAACAGGACGCACAATATGCTATCGGGGCCGATACCGCCGAAGGCTTGCAGCCGGACGAGGCCCAGAAGCCAGACGCCCACAGCGCCCCTATTCTCAAGTTGCCCGAGCGGGGCAGTAATATCGTGCGGATGGTAGCGCTACTGTCTGGCCGATACGACCCCGATATGTACGCTAACGACTTGGCCTTGCTGGACTTATGGTACAACTACGCACTGTTGGGCTTTGAGATAAACAACACGTCGGGCGGCGCGGTTCGCAGTGTCCTGCGGCGGCAGGAGGAGGTCTTAAACCTGTTCTACCGCGAGACTTACGATGAGGATGCGGACAAGATCACAAAGAAACTGGGCTGGAGTACCGATAAAATGACGCGCGGGCAGATGATTTCAGACTTGGGCTCTGCTGTCAGGACGGGTATACTATTAGTACCGTCACTGGCGGTATGCCAGCAGCTACAAACTTTTGTGTATGATAAGACAGGTAAAGCTGCTGCAGAGCCTGGCGGGTATGACGATCATGTGTTCGGATTAGGCGTTGCTTATCAAATGGCCTTAACTTCTATTGAAACGGGGCGAACGGCCTTGCCAGACCAGACAGGCGAGAAGGTTGGTAGCCACGAAGATGGGGAGCCGTTCGATACGAGCATGATAGTTGGTGGCAGAGAACCTGAAGAGTTGGAAGACGAATACGGTGACGAGTGGGACGAGGAAGAATAGGAGAAAAACGATGAGCGGCAGTTGTGTTGCTAGGAAAGACCAAAATTGTGGAAATTGTAACGCGCGACGGGAAACACGATGCTTCTTAAACCCGCCGCAGCCGGTGGCAAAAACGTCCGTATTGTCGTCCGCGAGAAGAGCCATTAACGAGCAGATGCCCATGCGATCACAGAGAACCATCGAAAGCGCATGGGAGCAGCCACCAATAGAGCTTAATGGCTGGTGCGAGCAGTGGCGAATATCGGACGAACTATTTGAGAAAATAATTACTGGGACGACGAAGAATAGGAGATAGCGATGGATAAAGCAGAGCGATACGAAATATGGTATGGAGAATACGAGCCAACGGGGAAAACGGTAACAGTGGCTGTTATATGTCCTCCCGATGCCAGTGAAATAGAATTGAATTATCGGGACGAACTTCTGGATATTATGGTCCAAAAACACACAGAACACAGGGCTTCTATAACTATAACTGGCGATACTGACATTTTGCCGAGAGCCTTTTATGTGCAATATAAGTACCACGAGCCCGCATCTTCGGCGACAACGGTAATGTTTGACACTGACGACTGGCCGCTAATCGAAAAGGCAGTAAATAAGTACAATGAGGTAGGCGATCTAACCATACCACTGTCTATCTCAATGTCCATTACATCAATCTGTGATGCTTGGTTGGAAGAAAGGAAATCGTATTGTAATACTCGTCATTCTTCTTGGCACCGTGCCCATTCCGCCATCACCCCACCAGAAGGCATTGTGCGCGCGAACGAACCCATAAGCGTAGCCGATTGTGTTACGGGTCAATGGTATGAGGTCGAAGGCGTTTGGGCTATGGCTATATCGCGGCGGCTCTGTGAGCCCTACGAGATGGAGGATGCGTCTATGTGCGTGCAGAAGTTTATGGTGTGGCACAATGAAAAATTGGCGTTTATTGAGCGATTTATGGGTACGCCGTGTTATCCGGCAAAAACAGTAGAATAGGAGATAACCCATGAAAGCGAAAAACGTTAAGCTCGGCCAGCGGGTCATAATTCGCGCCGTTCGTAAGTCCTCGGTGGACGCGGGCATGGTGCATTTTCACGTTGCGGGCGACGGTGACAATAATTCGTGGCTATGGCTGGACGGCGAGCAGGAAGTTGAGGTTGACGATGAAGGCTAAAGACGCTGAGGTTGGTGACCATGTTTGGGCGGAGGTAGTGCGTGTCGGGTCTAACATCGACTATTATGTGCGGTTTGCGACCAGTTCTGCTATGCCGCCTTTAGTGGGCCATGAGTTATTATGGTTATTGAATGAAGTTGAGGTTCAGCCTGTGGACCCCCCAGACATACTCGGTCTATGCCAGCGGATGAGGGACGAGTTAGAGGCGGCCTGCACTGAATTGTCAGCATGGAGACGCAATTCACGGTTTGAAGTTCTCAAAGAAGCCGACGCCGTGCTTGGGCCAAAGGAGGTTGACGATGAGCAGCAGTAACGGTTGGTGGATAGATGGAAATGGCGTTATGTGGGAGTGGGTGGGTGGCGCAAAGCCTACGATTGCCCACGATCCAGCAAATGGCAACATGTTAGACATTGTGGCCGCAAAAACAGACGAAGCAGTCAAAGGGCTTGAGCGTATTCTGGCAGAAAAGATATATCCCGCCGACACCCCTGGACAGGTCATATATGTCCCCCGCGAGCAGGTGCGGTTCAGGTGGCTACGTGCCGCCTATTGGCGTATCCGTGTTGCCGTAACGGTGCTGGTGTGCGGTTTTGACATAAACCCTTGTCCTTATTGTGATAATGACAGCGAATATGACTAGCGAGGTGACTTTTTATGCGCCGAGGCCGATGTATTATATCGTTTGGGCCAATCAACTTCTATTGGCGATGGCACAAATGGGGCCCATGGGACATTTATATCATGCGTGACCCCGCCGCTGTCCCGCCACATGACCGCATGGCAGCACACGAGCGGTATTGCGAACGGTGTGGAATGCGGCAGTGGCAGGGGATGGAAGCGAATGAAGACCGTGAATAGGAGGCAATAATGTTTCAATGGCTAAAGAATAAATTGGCGTGGCTTTGTGGGGCGGACGGCTGGTTCTCGTTGCGACTTCGATCTGCCTGTGATGGCGAGAAGAACCACCTGCAGGTGCTACTCGAACAGAATAGCCGCAACCTAGACGTTGCCCGAGATCGGCTGGAAGACTGCGAAAAGCATATCTCCCAACTGTTGGCCGCACCTGCCATTAGTAGCGAGTCGGAGATCAAGATAACTGACTCCATCATTGACGCAGATAGATACATGGTTAGCATCAGCTGCTCGGGCCGCGAGATGTACGGGCATAGTGTAAAAAGGCTGCGAGAAATGCTGCATCGCAAGATAGACCACGAACTGCCGAGCGCTATCGCCAAGCATCAAGGGCGGCACGGCAAACGGGCACAGTAGCAAAAGTTGGCACAAATTATATTTTTCCCTTGACAAAACGTGTATTTTATGGTATAGGTGGCAAGTGACAGGCACCTGTTTTATCCATTGAGTTACGCTGACAAAATGTGGAACACATGATAGACGAACTTATCATTGCGGCCGTCTTTGCCGTAGGCATATTGATAGGCGCCGTGTTGGTGATAATAACCCAAATGCTCACGATGAAGGGTGTATTGCGACACGTAATGAACGACGAGACGCCGGTATTGCGGCAAGGGCGGGCGGAAGAAATAGCGGAATCGACGGGCGAGGATTTGTGATACAGAACCAGGCGTTCGACAGACACCGGCTCTATCCATTTGAGCTACGCGGCGACAACGGCATTATACGGGTTTTTGCTGCTATCCACAAGGTTTTTTTAAGGAACTAAGTAAACAGGCCAAAAAACAGGGTGCCTGGCGTTAAGCTAACGCCTTGAAGGGCACAGTATTGCTCGACCCATACTGGGGCGGCAAATCCATGCTTACGGGCACGGTTGCCGCCCCTTGTTTTTTGGCCTTATCGATAAAGAGCTAACCTGGGCATCTGCGTCAAAAAACCAAGCAAATGCCTCTGAGCATAGCGTTTAATAAAGTGACGATACGATGCCCAAATTAGCTTTTTATCCTTCTAACCAGAGGAGTCTTTAGTGGGTGGCGGACGATGGCATTATGACGAGCATTCTGAGGATATATACAACAATACGAGGCGTACCAAGTTTCATCATCACACCAAAGAGCGGACTTTGGGCCTTGCTGGTAACGCTTCTGGTACTACCCATGTCGCCGCAGGGGTTGGCAAAGCCAACGGCACAACATTTACCGAAGACCCGTTCGTTCTAACTACTGCCAGTGACGACTGGTCTGACAACCCAACGCTGCTGCTCGGCTCTGCCGAGACGTTTTGGGACTCTGACACAGTAAGGTTTGACCTTCACCGTTTTTATCCGGTAGCTGCCAGCCATGACCGAAAGTTGCGGTTTTTGCGAATATCGTGGGGTACCGGCACGGCAGCCCAGTCAATTACGGCAGGCGCCTACACTGTACAGCCAATATTTATCGACGATACTAATAAGAGGTCTGCCCCTATTGAGTTGGATGTGCCCGATTTAGCTATTGGCACTTTCGTTTGGGGCCACTTATTTGAACCAGACCAAAACGATAGAACAATGTCGATCTTCCCCGTTCTCCACCAGTATTATTTTTAGGAGCTTGCGAGTTGCCGTCGCTATTTAGACAGTTGCGAGAAGTTGGCAAACGAGCGGTTGACCGTAATGAATATAGCTCTGCTGCCGTAGAGGAGTTTACGCAAGAGCAACTGGCTGCCGAACTCCGTGTTTCGGCATCAGCAGACTTCTGGACGGGCGACAATATCGGGCTATTTACGGCCCTTCGTAGTCATATAGCCGCCTCCGCTCGAACCAATGAAAACGAGGCGATGGCGCAGTCGATAGAGGGCAGTTTAGCGGCAGAACAGCGATTATGGTTTCGCGCCAATGCCACGCGGTACGAAGAATGTCTGGATAACGCTGCCATTCGTGCGGGATAAAGTATGGCGTTCAAAACAAAGTTTGCAGACCTGAGTAAAGCGGCTGGCGCTGGCGGCGATGGATCAATTGGCCAGGCGTGGGACTTTGAGACGGCCTTGACAAGCGCACCCGCCGATTCTGTTACGTTTGTTAAGTGGCACAGCCGTGCCTTTGATGCTTCTGGCGGCGGCTTAGATGTTGGCAACGGTGGCACGCTAGGCGATGAGACACACGTTAAGTTTGTAATGTATAAAGATGTAGGTGGTTACAGCGAGACAACGCTTGAGACCGACATGGACCCGGGCGGCGATTATTACGGTGGGCCGCTAGACGCTTACCGTAGCGAAAACAGCAAGGCCCTGCGCAATGCGGACGCTGTATGGGGCGATATTGATGGCGGCGGCTCGCTTGCGGACGATTTGCTGACTATCGACGGCAAGGACAATGTAGAGTTTCGTGGCTTTAAGTTTCACGGGACGGATAAAGAGAGCAATAACCATGTTATTCAGTTAGCCAATAATCCTGAAGGGTTAAGATTTAGTAATTGCAAACTGGATACAGGCAATACGGCGGTCAACGGTGTCTTAGTAACGGGCCTGTTTGATAACTGTTATATTGGGGACGACTTTCCTGCTGCCGTTGCCGTCGTGTTCTCGCCGAATATGTCTTTTGGTGTTGTTGACAGTTGCATCTTTAATATACCGGCAGATATGACGGGGCTGGCTATTAGAAATGGAATGAGCGTTAAGAACTCTGTGTTTATCGGCGGGACTTATGGTGTCAGGGCGGTGCCATACGCCGGAACAGTTCACAATTGCACGTTTTATAATCAAACATCAGGCGGTATTTTGGCAAACAGCAACAATGCACAGATTAACGAATACAATAATATCTTCAACCCCGCAGCGATTAATGACAATGCAGTTTTTATCAGCGCGGGAAATAATTTGTATTCAGATTACAGTTTGGCCTGGTCGTTAGCTGGAAAAATGACAGCAGGTAACGGCCAGTACCCGTGGGAGTTTGATCATGTGTCAGTTAATACCAGTTTCGCTGGCCAAAATGTGATAACGGACCGTAACCCGAACCTAAATACTTGGAACTTCAAGACACAAGTGCCGTTCTATGGCAGACCTGACGCCGATGGCAACAGGGCGCTTATTGGCGCTCGGTTGCCGGACTTAGGGCCACATGAGCGGCACAGGACGCGGCACTCGGGATATGATATGGGCTGGCGGTTGTAATAAGAGAAGGTTGATAACATGGCAGCACCTAGTTTGAAATATGCAGAAATGGGGCACACGGACGGTAGCCGTGACGGCAGTACGCCAGACAGGGCCTGGACGTTTACTGAGGCCCTTAGTGTTGGTGGCGCTCCCGATGACTGTGTTTGTTTTGTTAAAGCTGGTGATGGAGAAACGGCCACAGGTGCCATAGCTGTAGGGGTTACTGGAACTAGAGGAAGCAATACTAGGGTTGTCTTCAGGGCCTATGTAAGTTATTACAATACGAGCTATCCGTATGATACTGATATGAGTCCAGGCGGGTTATACTACGGCTCAGCCCTAGACGCCTATTTAATTGAAAATGGTTTCCTACCAGCCAACCCCAACGCAACTTGGGCAGTTTTTGATGGTGACAATTTAATTGGTGACTTACTCACCTTTAACGGTGCAAGCCCTGATGATAATATAACTCTTGAAGGGTTTAAACTTCATAATGTAAGTACGGCTGCTGGTACGAGCACTCTTATGACTGCCATTGGTAGCCCGGAAGGTCTACATTTCAAAGGATGTATCTTCATGGATGCGGGTCAATTGGGAATAGGAAGTATGTCGACTTCACTCTTTGACGATTGCCTCTTTAAGGGGCCTGTGGTCGCTAATGGAAATATGATAACCCATTCTCTGCCTCAGAGTGGAATAAGAAACTCTGTTTTTGACATACCATCAGGCAGCATTGGGCTCACTGCCCGTTATTATGGATTTTTATATAACAATATATTCGTAGGCGGCACTTATGGTGTAACATTGGTAGATACTGCAACGCTTATTGGTAATAATACCTTTTATAACCAGACTACAGGTGGCATTAAAGTTGCCGATAGTGGAGCTTACCTGAATGAATACAACAATATATTTAACCCAGCGGCGGTAGGAGACTATGCTGTCAATCTTACGGTTGGCGATGTGTTATATAGTAATTACTCGTTAGCATACTCGCTCGGCGGTCCGATTACAGTGCAAACCAATAAGCCGTGGTGGGATAATATGAACTCTCTCAGCTTTGCCGGTGCTAATTCTATTACAAATCAAAACCCGAATATCAACACATGGAACTTTAAGACACAAGTTCCGTTCTACGGTCGTCCCGACGCTGGTGGCAATAGATCAATAATCGGTGCGCGACTACCCGATCTTGGCCCCGCCGAGCGGCAGCGGACGCGTCATTCGGGATATGACAGAGCCTGGCGGCTCTAAGACATTTACAGAACAGGAGCAACGAAATTATGGCTACTGAGCATCAACATCAAAACAGGTGGGAAATACTAAACTGGGCGTCCGAGACGGTATCGGCAGGCCGAGTCGGGGAGAGTCCCCGCATTTTAAGTTCAGACGGCTCTACCGCCACTGACCCATTAACGGTAAATATCCCAGTTTTAACTTATGGTGCTACATGGGCTGTCTCTGCGCAGAACCCGGCCAAATGGCCAACCTCTGTAGTCAAGCGGCTTGAGAATGACGCCAACGGCGTACAGTTGCAGTTCTTGGTCTCGGACACCGACAATGACCAAGCGACCGCCACTATATGGCGCAAATCTCCGAATGGTGCCCCATTCAATATGGCGGTGTTGAACCCTATTCAGGCAGGTACGGCTATTTGTGATAACCACAAGGCTGCAATGGAGAAGTACCGCGGGTCGGGCTCGCTTATCCGCGTTGCATTTGACAATGGTTCAACAGAGATAGAGCCTGGTGACACCATTGATGAACAAGGCGCCGGAACCGCCAGCGCTACAGTTGAACGAGTTACAGTAACGTCGGGGGCATGGGCAGACGCGGATGCGGCGGGGTATATTTACATCAATTCGCCAACCGGCCAGGCGTGGACCAATGACGACGTTATAGACATTCCAGACTCGACAAAGCGATTCTATATTACCAGTGGGGGCACGGCCGAACCCAAAGAGAAGGACACCCTTATCGGCGAAACCTCTAAGGTTAGTTGTACAATCGACCGCATGGTAAATATTAGCGGCAATTGGGGCGAAGGAGACTGGGTGGGGTGGCTTTATGTCAGCAACAGATCGGGCACGTTCACTACGAGCGAAAATCTCCTATTGGATGGCACCGACGTTGGTACTCGCGGCACATTGGCCAGCGTTGCTATTGTAGATGCGTCGATTCAATCTACCTTCCGCTACGCGGATAAGATTGTGGCAACAAGCGACCACGCAGGCATCATTTATCGTGGGACGCAAGAGGGCGATGGCATAATTGAGTTGCGGTTCGACGTACTTGCAAGCACTGAGATATTCTGTGACTTCGATTGCGACGCCGGGACAACAAACGGAATCGATGCCATTTGCTTAATGAAGTCACTGTGATATATGATAGAGACAATAATAAAAACATGTAGTACGTGCAAGAACGAGAAGCCGCTTGAGGAGTATGCTCGCCACAAAGTCGCAAAAGACGGCAGGCAGAACGAGTGTAAACAATGCAGCAATGCGCGGCACAGGGCGAGTTATGCAGCAAACCGAGAAGTGGTTAATCAGAAGCACGCTATCTATCGGAAAGAGAATCAAGGTAGAATCAATAAAAATGCCCGGGGTAAATACCAAGAGCGGGCACAGATATTTGATAGGCTTTATGGCAAAAAGCTAGCAGAACAAAAGAAACAAACCATGGGAATCAAACTAGTCAAGAGGCTAGAAAATGCGATTCAAGTAAACAAGATATGTGCGAAGTGTGGTTTTACTAAGCCTGTCTCACAATTTTATGGACACGTTGGCTCTAAAGATGGGCTTAGAGCGAGGTGCAAGGCGTGTGACCGTCAATTTGCCATAAAGTATAAAGATAGGGTTAGGGACCGTGAATTAAAAAGAAACTACGGTATTACGCTCGACGACTACCGGGCAATATTTAATAGCCAAAAGGGGGTTTGTGCAATATGTCAAAACCCCGAAAGTATTGCTGGGCGAACGCTTGCCGTGGACCATGATCATAAAACGGACGAGATACGTGGACTCTTGTGCAGTAAGTGCAATAGTGCAATTGGCATTCTTGGCGACACGTCCGAATCGCTATATAAGGCTTACCTGTATTTGACGCGCAAGCAAACAAACAAAGAAGAGGCAGCAGGATAATATGGCAACCGATGCTGAAATTATTGCACAGAACGCCTTAAACGGCCAACTAAACAACATGCTGGACGGCGGCAGGGGGCGTATGCTTCAGCTTCTTGCGATGCAGCGAGACGCAATTAGGTATTTATATGGAGACCAGATAAGGAAAAACCGCAAAAAGGGGTGGGACTATCCGGTACTGAACAGGATTTATTCCGATCTATTTCAAGAGATAGCCATGCTCTCGGCGAATAACCCGCGCATTGACACTCCGCCCCGTGAAGATACCGACATTGAAGTTGCCAAATCAGTTGGACAAGTCTTGAAGGGCGTGTGGAGCGAAGTTTTGCACATGCGTATCAAAGTAATAGCGGGACTACTCGACGACCATCTCTGTGGCATCAAGATTGCCAAATGTTTCTGGGAGCCACAGGACCGCTGGGACGACAAGCAGGCACAGCAGACGGGCAAAGGCTGGAAGGGCCAGTTGCGGGTAAATGTTCTCAAGCCGCACTATTTTGGCTGTGACCCCGACGTTGACCTAGCTATCGAGATACCTACCCGCGCTCGTTACGTGTGGACTGAGCGGTATATGGATAAGCGGGACGCTGCCGCCCGCTGGCCCAAGTATAAACAGCACCTAAAAGACCTTGGCGAATGGGACGAGTTGCAAAAGACCATCATCGGCAGTTCTGCCGGCGTTAGTAGGGGCGGCAGTACTATCGACGAAACAGGGTTTGACCGCAGCGATTACTCATGGAGCGGCCGAGATACTGGCGAGGACGCTGAGGCTAACGAGAGGGCGTTACAGGAACGGCTGGCCAATTTTGTACTCGGTGGGGATAATGACGAAATATCGGCCCTCAATTCTGATATGACGGCGCAAGACGACTCGCTGGTACTCGTACAGGAGTTTTACTTTCGCGACTACGCTACGACAGAGGAAGCGGCCAAAATGGAGGATGACGCACTGGGCGTTGACGGTGCAGCCCATTACTTCCGCGAAAAGGACAGTCCGTTTATCTTGGACCGCGACAAGCCTATCTACGGCAATGACGAGGCTGGCGCGCCGACACAAGAAGTAACAGGATACGAGCAGTTCAATAAGACTAAGGATACATGGCCTCAGACAGAGGTTAGGGCGGCGTATGAGGCCCCGAAGTATCCCAACGGCCGTTTTGTACTCAGGTTGGGCGAGCAAACCATTGTAGCCGACCAACCGTGGCCGTATGAGCGTTGGCCGTTTGCTGTTGCGCCCGCGTACCTAATGCCGCATCGATGGGAAGGACCCAACTTTGTCGAGATGTCGCGTGGGTATCAGGACTGGATGAACGAAATTGCCAGTCACCTGACGATGTATATCAAGTTCTTCTCTGACCCTGTAACGGCCGTCGAGCAGGGTGCGCTAGCTAGAGGCCCGCGCAAGAAAAAGAAGTCGGTAATACCCAACTGGGCTGGTGCTGTCCTGCGGTTGAGACCCGGCAAAATAGATAGGGTAAAGCGATTCGAGCCGCCGGCACTACCTCAGACTATTTTTCAGATATTCGAGATGTTCAAAATTGCAGACCAGGACCAGAAGGGTGTCCATGATATTGCACAGGGCAGGCAGAGTAAGGGCGACCAAACCCTTGGCGAGTTGAATATGTTGAACCGCAATACCCGTCAGCGGATAGGGTTGCAAGGTGTGATGTTGGACGAATGGCTCAAGCAGATAGCATTGTGTGTCGTAGAGTTGATGCAGCGGCATTATACCGTTGGCGACTGGGTGCGATATACGGGTGACGAGCCGGAGGCGGTGCAGTCGGCAACCCTTTGGACACAGGAGATGGCCTCTGCTAAGTTTGACGTGATCCTTGAGCCTGTTTCAACGCTACCTTACGACGACGAGCGCGAGGCTGCGAAATACATGAACGCATACGGCGTAGTGGGAGAAGCTATGCTTGAAGAGCTACTTGTTAAACTGAAAATACAGAACATCCCTGAAATTATGCAAAAGCACCAGATTGTAGGACCATTGGTCCAACTTATGGAAATGGCCGGTGAACAAGGTATGGCCCCCGAGCAACTTTTTGCAGCCATTATGCAGCAACTAAAATTGATGCAAAGCATGAGTGCTGAAAGTCAGGGCGGCCCACAACAAACACTCCCCAACCAAGGACAGCCACAGCCGCAACAGCAAAAGTCGATGGCCAATGACATTTTACAGGGACAACCGAGGAGACAAATATGAATAAGGTGGTTAATCTCACAGGCAAGCGATTTGGCAAGCTAATGGTAGTCGAATGGGCCGGTAGTAGTAAGTACCGTTATGCAACATGGCTTTGTCAATGCGACTGTGGGACTGTTACAAAAGTTCTATCTGGAAGTTTGGTTTCGGGCCACACAAGGTCGTGTGGCTGTTTAAGGAAGCGGGCAAGTAGAACTAGACGCCTTACGCATGGTCAATGTGGGACATCTACATATAACACGTGGATTAACATGAAAGCCCGTTGTGCTAAGGTGGGGCACTTGGATTACAAACATTATGGTGGACGAGGTATCACAATTTGTGATCGCTGGCTGCATAGCTTTGAGAACTTTTTTACTGATATGGGGCCGAAACCGTCGTCGGAACTCAGCATCGACCGTATAGATAACAATGGGCATTACGAGCCGGGCAACTGCCGCTGGGCAACCGCCAAACAACAACGGGCCAACCAGCGGCCTAGATTAACGGTTGGTTAGGAGATAAATATGATCGAAACAGCAGATAAAGTTAGCGATAACGGGCATGAACATTGGCGAGACGGTGCTATTCGTGAGGGCAAGGTGTGTGGACGCTGTTTCTGGCGTCAGGCACCCATGTTTATCCCCATGATAATGCCGCCCCAAGTTATCAAAACGAAGCAACAGCAACAGATTTTAGTCCAGTTGTTTATATGCAACTGCGTGGACAGCGACATGCACCAGTGCCCCGTCGGCGGCAATCACACGTGTGAACACTGCAAAGTCCAGGAGATTACGCAAGTTGACGTGCCGGATAAGATAGCCAACCGGTTGAAAGGCGTGGATAAAGATGCCCTGTGAATGCTCCAGCCGACTTTCGTCGGAGGCTTTTATGGCTAGGCCGAAACCTTACCAAAGTCCTGCATCCCCAGGGCTAGTATATTGATGGCGGCATTTTGGTCTCGACACATTGAGAGACCACAAGAAGAACAATGATAGACACGCTCAGACAATTTAAGTTTTCGCCTGTTGCCACACCGGGAGCACGCCTGCGAAGTATATCTGGGGTTGACTTTCACTACAGTCCGGCCAGCGTATTCTGCTTTACTGGACAAAAAGTCAACGAACATACGCCAAGCAGCGTCTCCTATGCTCTTATTTATGCCTCTAAAATCATTCTTAACCATATCTTTAATAGACAGGTTTTCTACAGCGATAAACCTATTGCGAGGCATCAAAAGAGGTTGGCGGCCAACTAAAGGAAAAAGTTAGTGAAGCAAATTAAATTGACAAATACAATCGATGTACATGCACTAGTGGACGATAGTGATTATGATAAATTAACTTGCCACCCTTGGCGGCTTTGTGACACAGGACGGCATCACTGTGCTATAAGGGCGCAATGGAAGAACAAAAAAGTAAAGATGATTATAATGGCACGTGAAATTATGGATTGTCCTATGGGCATGATGGTTGACCATAAAAACCACAACCAACTCGACAACCGGAGAAGCAATCTGCGAATTTGTACCAATCAACAGAACCAAGCAAACAGCTTTTCTCAAAAAGGAGGAACCTCTAAGTATAAGGGGGTTTCTTATAATACGAGGCGTAATCATTGGGTGTCGGTGATTTGTTGTAATGGAAAAGTAACCTATCTGGGTTCTTTTGAGAAGGAAGAAGATGCTGCTAGAGCTTACGATAAGAAAGCGCTAGAAGTGTTTGGTGAATACGCCCATCTTAACCTTCAAAGTAATGGCTTGGCGCTAGAATCCTGCGGGTAACAAAAAATGACGACGACGCGAGAAATATGCCTGGCCACTATCGCCCGCGACTCCGGTTTGCCGCTAGACGACTTTATCGGCTGTCAAACAGTATATGTTGGCTGTTCGGCCTGCGGCGAGGATTGGTTGGCGATAATAGAGCCGTCCGAGTGTGTCATGTGCCTTGTGTGCCCGAATTGTGGTTATGTTCACGGAGAGCCAAATGAGTTCTGCGGACAAGAAACACGCTAAGCCGACAAATTTAGTATCAGCCACGGTAGAAGTGCTAAAGCCATTTGTTTCACGCCCTGATTTTTGGCAATTTAGAGACCCTGGCTATCGTCGTCGCAAAGCATATTTTGATAGAATACGACAAAACGCACATGACAGAACCGAAAGCCAAACACAGTAAGGCGGCGACAGTCGCCGCGCAGATAGCCTCATGGTTCAGAGACTTTTTGGCCAAGAAGCCCAACTTTTACGGCTCCGTGCAGGTGAACTTCCATGACGGCGACGTGCCGAATATGAATGTGCTTGAGAGCGTGAAACTAGGAGACAAAACACAAGACAGCTAAAAACTAAACGATAGACGATAGAGACGATTGGAAAAACCAAAGCTCTGCCGACCTGCAATTCTTCTGGCAAGTCGGTGGGGCTTATTTATTAGCGTATAGCCCGTCATGCAACTGGCTGTGGCAGAGTTGGACACGCGCTGGCTCTGGCAACTGGCGAGCATGATAGGGATTAACAGTTTTATTGATGTGGTTGGGACACGAGCCCGCCCGCGTAGATGAAAGGATTTGCATAATGGCAGATGAAGACAAAAAAGTGGAAGGTACAGGACAGGAAACGCAGGCAACGACGGAGCCCAAGGCTGATGCTGCGCCTCAGACAGAGGCACAACAAAAAGAGCAGTGGGACAAGGAGCGACAGTTCAAAGACGAATTGGGTGCCGCGAACCGTCGTGAGAGCGAGGCGAACACCCGCTTGCAAACTTTGCAGGGCCAGACCGACGGGCTTACTCAACAGTTGACAGCAGCCCAGGTTGCTATCGAACAGTTGAAGGAAAAGCAAGACGCTGGCGAGGCAACCGCGACCGACCTTGACGATTACGACCAGTTGGTTAAGTATGTCAAGGGGGTGGAGGCGAAGCAGGCCGCTAACGACCAAGCTGTTAAGCGTCAACACGAGACGCTTACGGCTATGGAAGCGAAGTTGGCAGGCTACGAGCAAGAGGCCACCCATGAGAAGGGCCAGCGACTGCTCGACGCCGAGTGCGACAGCTTGGAAGAACATTTTAGTCCGAAGCATCGCAACGCTGCGGTGGAGGCAACGACCAAGAAGTTCGCCGAGTTTGAAGTTGATAAGATGCCGCCCAAAGCAAAGGCCGCATGGATACGCCAAGAACTTCAATTGGCATACCAGGCCGAGCAAGCCAAGTCTCCTGACACGGTTACTTCCACGACAGAAACGACCGATATCACTGTTGATACCGGCGAAGGCGGTCCTGACCCATCGGTCACGGACATACCTGAAGGAAGTTCGGATGAAGTGATAGCCGCGCAAATAGTGGCACATGGCGCTAAATAGCACGGCGTTCACTTCCTCCTATTAATGTTTGAAAGGAAGTGAATTTGTATGGCTAGTAATTTAACACAGGCCACCCGTGAGCATGTGGACAGAACGTGGCGGACTGCGATAGCCTACGCTTCGCCATTGTTTACTCGTCTAATCGAGCGCAAGCAGGTGTTGCCGGGTGGGACGCAGTTTGAGCAGATGTTTGAGTCGTCTGACTCGCAGTCGCTGGTCCAGGAATATGGGCCTAACGACGGGCTTGTCGGTGGCAGCAAAGAGTTTATCACCAAGCCCCACTGGCATATCGCTTACATGCAATCGCCTATGGAAGAGGATGTGGACGAGCAGGTAATGAACCGGCCGAAAGGCGATGCGCAGTTGTGGAAACTGGCGGGTAAGATAGGCGACCGTGCACTTAAGTCGCTGAAGATTCAGTTGATGCATCGAATGTACGGCAACGCTACCGACACCGAAGTTGACTCACTGCACACCTACGTTCAGGGCATACCCTCGGCGTTGATGGAAGACACTGTTTACGGTGGGTTGACTCGTAGCACGACTGCAACGAACGGGCCGTGGCAGGCTGCTGAGTATGCCACATGGGATACTGCCGCACCTATCAATAAGTATCAGATTGATAGTTGGCTCGACTCCTGTATGGAATACGCGATGGACCGTGGCGAGTTCCTCATTGTTATGGGCAACACGCTGTGGAACCGGCTCAAAGGTATTTTTGAGGCATCCAGCGTCTATGCGCCAAAGGGCAACAAGTCCGCACAAGGCTTTGACTCTATGACCTACAACGGTGTTGAGATCGCCAAGGACTACTTCTTGGACCGCATGGTGTACACGGGTTCAACCAACAATCAGGGCAGCGTAACTATATCGCACAACGGTACCCCAACCGTTAACGATGCGTCAGGTGTTGGGGCCGGCTTAGACGGCACAAGCACCTACGCTGGCACTCAATATGTCTTTGTTCTCGACCTGCGTACATGGCATCTCCGTTATGCGATTAAGGGTAACGACGTGGGTAACCAGGCGGGCAAGAGTCCGTTTATTGTCACCGACTACTTCGACCAATCGAAGATGGCCGGTGGACAAGAGAAGGACCTGGGACGCGCGATGTTTAAGGGAAACCTTACGTGTTCGATGCCTAACCGCAACTTAATGAAAGCAAACGTGTCCTAAAGAAAAACACAGAAAGGAAGTGATTAATTATGACAGCATACAATGTTGACGCTTCGGCAATTACTTTGTATGACAACTGGCCTGGGCCGATAACGTACGAACTCCCGCCTGCTGATCCTGCTGGTAATGTGTTCACAAACGCCAGCCATCACAATGTGGCCACTGCCAAATTTCGGGTGGGTACGAAAGTGGGTGTTTATGACAACACATCCGTGGGTTGGTCTATCTTGATCTACCTGCGAAACCAGGCGGACACACACGCAACGGCGTCCGCGCTTGGTCACGTTGGCACTCAGTTTGCAAGCGGCGAATATTACGATGTGTCAAACGCAGGCGACGAATTAGTGCCAAACGCCTTGCCGGTAGTGTATCTCAGCGTGATGACTGATGCTTATTTCGGGTGGTTCTGGGGCGGGGGTGTGACTCCATTAGATTGGACACCATTGCTTACGGATACCGACCTTCCCACCAAGGACGGCGTTGCGGCGGATATTGCTATTTCCACAATCGATGCCACCGACCCCGACATAGCAGGTTTTGATGCGAGGACTACTGCAGATGATGCTATCGGTTGGTCAACTGCGGCGGACGCATAAGAAAGGCGGTGACATCTAATGGCTACTTCATATTTTGAGAGCCCAACAGAGCCGACTGCGTCACCGGCGAATGGTCAGTATCGCGGCCACTTTAACGGCGGAAACCTAGAACACGGGTTTATCTCGTTTTCTAGCACATCCACAACCGTTGAAGTCTTTACCCGCTTTTCAAAGCTGATATGCGCCGTCTGCACATGGCAGGACGCCCCGTCTTACAATGAAACGCTGTACTGTGACCTTGTGGTTACAACTGGCGCGGTGACAGTTAGCCGTATAGCTAATGACGTCAATCAAGAGTTCCACTTTCCTATCGACAATGGACAGTTTAGTGCGAACAACCTAACCGCTACTCCGCTCATGGTAGCACAAAATGCCATGACTATAGTGGAAACAGAATTGTATGAAGGCACGGCTCTTACTGCTGCTGCTGGGACGCCTACGTTTGATATGGAAAAGGTTGGTTCCGCTAACTTCTTCTTGAGCGGTAAGGCTACCAGCGAGACAGGTGGCACTACGACAACTTGGAATGCTGCTGCTCACGCGAGCACTGCCATTGCTGACGGCGATGTAATTCAGGTTAACACCAACAGTGGTGATGGCGGGACTGGTGGCGACTGGGTTGTTAGTATGTCGGCTACCAAGACTGGTTCGTCTTACACAAGTGCGTTGGCATTTAACTACATGTTTATCGGCATCTATTAAACAGAAAGGTAGGTGACGATATGGCAGTTAATTTGATAGACCACATGTGGGGTCATGCCAACCAGGTGCAGATAGAGTTCGGTAAGTCGAGCTTTTCTGGTGCTGGATTGACTAAGCAGATACCATGTTCTTTGAATAAGATTGTCATGGTATTGGTAACTCCGATAAGTGCTCCTAACAGCCAAGAGATTTACTATGGCGATTTGATAAACGACGGTGGGACCACAACGATTGGTCGGCGTGTCACAACCCGCACGGCATCCTTTGCTATCGACGATGGACAGTTTACGGCGAACAATCTACCGTTCACCCCGTTGATGATAGCCCAGCGCAACATGATACTCACTGAGGTTCAGTGGTTTCATGGTTCGCACTGGTCCGGTGCGCCGACGTTTTCGCTTGGCACGCAAGATGCTAACGCTGCGTTCCTGAGCGCTAAAGTGATAGCTACTCCATCGACCGACAATTCTACGACTACGTGGAAGAGTGCCAGCGACTTTGAAACGCAGGCTGTCACTGATGGTCAGGTTGTTGGAGCGCTAACAGTTGATGGGCTGGGTTACACGGACACATCAAGTGCTTCGGCATCAGCGTCCGCTTCGGCATCAGCGTCCGCTTCGGCGTCGGCTTCGGCGTCGGCGTCAGCGTCAGGTTCTGGCACTGCAACCACTACGGCTACGGGCACTACCGGCTCGTCAGTTACAGAGACCGCAACTCAGACTCAGACTCAGACTCAGACTCAGACTCAGACTCAGACTCAAACGCAGACCCAGACGCAGACCCAGACTCAAACGCAAACTCAGACCGCTACTGAAGAGGCGACTGCCTCTACTCAAGCTGGCCAGCCCGCTGATTGCGTTGTAACGATTTCGTACAAGACGCCTGAAAACGATTTGTGGTTCAGTTACATACTGTTCGGTTTGTATTAAACGGTTGTGACCGATGTACAACTTTAACCTTAACAATATGGACCGGCGGCACAGGGTATATGCACTCTGCGCTGCCGGTCCGTCTATTTTTGGAGATAAATAGAATGGGCAACGACAGGTTGGCAATTATCATACCTGGCCGCAACGAGATGTACATGCAAAAGACGGTTGATCTCGCACTTGAGCGAGCGACTGGCGATATTGAAATTATAGCAATACTCGATGGTTATGAAAAGAAGTTCTGTAAAAACAATGGCCTGCCTTGGCCTATGCGACTTGACCAGGAGGATAGCCCCCATCTGCGCGGCGACCCACGAGTTACGGTTATCCGTCACGATAAGCCAATCGGCCAACGGGCTAGCACCAACGAAGGGGCTCGCGCTACCGACGCCAAGTGGTTTATGAAAGCGGATGCACATGTTTTATTCAAAGAAGGTTTCGATGAGGAGTTGAAGCGATGTTGTGAGCCTGACTGGACTGTCATACCCCAGATGTACATTCTTAACTGCGCGAAGGAAACGCTTGTATGCCCAACTTGTGATAATCCGATAGGTGACTTCTGGGACAGTAAGGACAAGAAAAGGTACAAGCATTATTGCGCTAAGTGCTGCCAGCCACGCGACCCTGATAAGTGTGTTATGAAACAGAACTCGAATTACTGGATACCTAAGTGGCATAAAAAAATAGACTGGATGTATCTGGCCAACGAAGATAACGACGTGCCAAGGGTGCGATATTGGTATAAGCGCAAACACAAACACAGGGAACTGGCTCCGGGCATTTACGAACTAATGACAGGCGTGGGCGCATGCTGGTTTATGGACCGCAAGAGGTTTTTGGAGCTTGGCGGACTTGACGAGGACCATGGCAGTTGGGGGCAAGTGGGCTGTGAAGTAGCCTGTAAAGCATGGCTCTCTGGCGGCAAACAGGTGACAAACCGCAACACATGGTTTGCCCATCAGTTCAGGGGCAACGACCCTGGCTTCCCATACACCAATAAATTAACGGATATGACAGTTGCCCGCAACTATTCTGCCAATTTGTGGCGTAATGGCACATGGCCGCTGCAAAGACGGCCGCTAAGTTGGCTTGTGCGCCATTTCTGGCCTGTGCCGACGTGGAACGACAAGAGTGTGATGGCCCTGGATAAGACTAGCCATCGCAAGGCTATTATTTATTACACTGATAATAGTCTGGACGAGCATTATCCTGAGTTGGCCAGGCAGGTAAGACGCCGGCTCGTTCAGGCAGCCGATGGTATCGAGATTGTTTGTGTATCGCAAAAGCCACTGAACTTTGGTGACAAGCAGATATGTGTTGGGGATATTGGGCAATCGCACTTGTCAATCTGCAAGCAGATTCTTATTGGCATTGAGGCCACAACTGCCGACACGATATATCTGGCCGAGCATGACGTATTGTACTCGCCCAGCCATTTTGCGACCACGTTGCACACAGACAAAAAGGTGGTGTATAACAGCAATATCTGGTGGTGTCAATATGATTGGCAGAAACACGGACTGTTTTCTTCCAGCGCATCGAACCGCAAACTGTTATCGCAGGCAATTGCCCATCGTGATGTGTTTATTGATTCTATGAAGTTCCGTATCGCCATGTTTGAATCTGGCCTTACGTATCCAAAAAGACCGCGTGGGCTAGGCGAACCGGGGGAGAACGATGCCGTGCTTGTTGAAAAGGTGATAGAGCAGAGCCGCGCAAAAGGGATTGACCCTGCCCCGTTCTCGAATTCCAAACAATACGAACACGACATGTATAAAGCAACATATCCCAACATCGACATTCGGCATCGCCACAACTTTACTGGACTGCGGTATAGCCGCCATGATGAAACACGGATATTACCATATTGGGGAACCTTGAAGCAGGCGATAGAGGACGATGAGGCCCCTGGCAGGGTATTATGGGACACAGACTGGTACCAAGTGGGTTACGTTGCCGGTACGCCAACTCCAGCAAGCACACGGCGCAAACTTAAAAGCTCGTTCTATGGCCGCGGCAAGTGGGATACGTTTATCGCCCCATTATTACCAGAAATAGACGAACAGTCTGTTTTTATTGAGGCAGGGTGTAATGCTGGCCTACACTTGATATATGCCAAACAAGCGGGCTTTGGCCGCGTAGTGGGTTTTGAACCGGACGAAACATATTTAAGGCAGGCACAATATGTTGTTTCTGCCGAAAAACACGATGATATTCGTTTAGCGAACATGGGGGTTGGTGGCCCCGAGTTTGATTGGGAGCAACTGCCATGTTCGGATGTAACCTTGTTGTCCTGTACGACTTATTTTATTGACCAAGCGACATTAGAGGCGTACGTTCAAGAACTTGCCCATAGAACCGTTCGGTGCATAATAGTAAGCCGCAATAAGCATCGGAAAAACTACACTAGCAAAGCAACGCCAGAAGCAATACGTTCGCTGTTCAAGTCGGAGGATTGGCAAGAGGTTGGTAGCGTTGAGTCCCTGCCCGTCGCACAAGATAAACAGGGGAAGAAGCTCTACAGCATAGCGTTTGAGAGCAGGTACGTCAGGAAAGTAGCCACACAAGAGATATTCGAGGCCAATCGGTTTCATACAAGCAAGGTACATACCAAGTTGGCTAGAAAGGCAGCTCGAAAAGGGATTGATGGCATTGCGATAACCAAGGAAGACCAAAAAGAGGCGCATAAGGGAACAAGGGGGAGAAGGCTATGCAGGCCGCGAAAGGTTTCAATTCTCGCCGCCGACATGGCGGCCAACGGCCAAAAGACGCCTATTACAATACGCACCGAAGACAGCAAAATAATCAGAGGCAATCACAGAACAATTATAGCTGAGTATCTTGGTTTTCAAGGTCTATTTGTTGAAATGATACAACCTGCCGTTTTTAGCGTATCAGCCGAAGAATGGCAGCGTGGCAGCAAGGTGACGATGGTTCACTATCGAAAAAAAATTGCGGCTGCCGACCCAGTTAAACACGAGGCGTTTGACCCAAAATCTGTATTACAGCCCGTGTTCGCTGGTTGCCTATCGCCGGGCCAAACAAAACTAGAAATACTCGATGTGGGGGCAGGTCCGTGGACTACTATCAACAAGAAACATCCTGGCGTTGAAGTGGCCATTGAAGCTATCGACGCTAAAGCCGACAGGTTCTTGCCAACGCTGGTAAAGGCAAATAAGTTGCCGCCCGTACCCACCCGTCAGATGTTTGCCGAACACCTAACCGAGCATTATGCCGAAGGGCAATTTGACATTACTCACGTCCAGAACGCATTAGATCACACTATCGAACCATTGCGAGTCTTACAAAACATGGTTGCGGTAACAAAGTCTGGCGGCCATATTATTATATGCGGATATATCAATGAGGCGAGCCGCAGTTCTGGCGGACTCCATAAGTGGAATATGTATTTAGAGGACGACGCGCTTTGGATTAAGCACAGTTTTGGCAAGCCTATGGATATTTCAAAATCGCTGAGCGAGGTGGCTAAACAGGTGTCGCAGACATTGTCGCATGGACCAAAAGGCAGACCGATTATCACTGTCATCTTTCAAAAACATCAAGGAGCCCAGAGCAATGGACAAGATGACGCAGCTTAACCTGCTGTACTATGATATGAAGATGGACTATATCAAGACGCCAGTATCACATCCTATCCACAAGAAGAAGGGGTTACGGTGGATGGGTTCGCCCATAACAAAGCACGCGACCGATTTAATCGCATATCAACAGATAATACACGCACACAAGCCGGAGATTATTGTTGAGTGCGGTACGCAATATGGCGGTAGTGCCTTATTTTTTGCACACATACTTGATGCCGTTGCTGATCGCGGTCTGCGGTCGGGCAGGATAATCAGCATTGACATAGATAACGGCGTACGTACGACCAAACTGCCAAAGCATAAGCGAATTACTTATTTGACCGGCTCAAGCGTTGACGAGTCGATTCTCGCCGAAGTTAGAAAGGTAGCGATGGGGAAAGAAACGATGGTTTGTCTCGACAGCGACCATCGTGAAGAACATGTTTTTAACGAGTTGGTTGCTTATGTGGACATTGTTACGCCCGGCCAATACATCGTTGTCGAAGACACAGACTTAAATGGCCACCCGGTTCGCGCCGCCTTCGGCCCTGGCCCGCATGAAGCGATTGTGAGGTTTTTGGAAAAACACCCAGACATATTCGAGCAAGTGCCTTGGGAAGAAAAGATATTTCTTTCGCACAATGTCGGCGGGTGGCTACGAAAGAAGTCAATATGACTCTTAATGACGGCTCTTTATCTCCGGCGTAGCGGTGTGGGGCTTCGGCCCCATGCTGCTGCGTTATCTCTAACGCAAGGATAAAACGATGGCACACGGCAAGAAGAAAACAGGTTCACCGAAGTCGGCAAAAATGGAATACGACAAAATGCCTGAACGTAAATCTGCTTCTATTGAAAAAGCGAAGAACGGCTATGTTGTACGTGGTTCACGCGGTTACGGGATGGACGAACAGATTTACGTAGAAAAGACGAAAAAGGCTGCCAAAGAGCGCGCTGGCAAACTTCTTTAGGAGGCGGTTATGGCGTTAGGCTACACAACCTTCACTACCGAGATGCAAGCACAGTTAGGCAAGGCGTCGGGTGACACGCTGATAACCACCGCCCGCTGCGGACGCTGGCTGAACCAAGCTATCAAAGATATTGTCTATGCCACGCCGGGGTTGCGCGACGTTCACCGTATGGACCGCGAGACGCTGAAAACCCAAGAGGACATCTACGAGATAGACTTGACGCAGTTCGTTACCTATCCTGTGGCGCATATTATCAAGTTAAAGTACATCGACACGACGAACAAACATTACGATGATATAGAGCCGTTTGTGGGTGGCGCTGACGAGTGGGACGCCCAATATCCGTATATCCCCGACTTGGCCGGCGGTGTGCCGAAGGAATATATCCGGCGCGGCAATAAGTTGGAGATGGCGCCTGCGCCTGGCTCTGGCCAGGCGGGCAACCCGATATGGATAGAGTACACGTACTTGCCGCCAGACATATCCGGGACGACTACGGCGGCGCTAACGGGGTTTGACGAAGCGTTACTGGCCCTTGCGATAGCCTACGGACTGCGCACGTTGGGCAAGCAATATGCACAAGAGGCGCGCGAGCATCGGGCCTATGCGTGGGAACTGGTAAGCGAACGGGTTGACGGCGAGATAGACTTTGATGACATAGACCAAACGCCCTACAACGGCCCCTAATTGGAGTACAGCATGATTTTAGACGTGATAACATTATTGGCACAGGGCGGTGCTTCGACCGTGTGGGTTGGCAGCGGGATAGTCGGCACGGCGGCAACCATATTGCTCGTGAAGCACCTGAGCAACCGGAGTATCCACCTGAACGGACAAAAGTTGCGAGGCATAGACGTGTGCGACGAGCGGCATACCAACCTCGGCAATACGATAACCGAAATAAAAGACTCGCAGCGACGCATGGAAGACAAGCTAGACGATGCTATCGCTGCGCGCAACCCGGCTAAGGAGAAATAATATGGCAGAAACAGAAACAGCAACGATAAAGCTGGCAGCCGGATTTTCTGGGCTAGGCACTCTTGCCCCGCTCTCCCGTTCTTTTGATATTTCTTATAATGAGGCTAATAGACATTTGGCCGAGATTGCTTTGTCTGCCGGAGGGGACACAACCATAACTGTTTTTGTTACCAACCTTACTACCGTGCTGGGGTTGCTTGTAGAAGCTATTACCGCAAGCACAACACTCACAGAGGGGATAGCCATTGACTTACTTGGCGGCACAGGCGCGAGTTTCGTAAAACACGCGGAGTTGATAAACGGGCAATCAGGATTTTTTGTCCCCCCCGGCACAGCTGTGACAATTCGGAACCTTAGCACCGACACCGATGCAGTGGTTGAATATACCGTATTTGGCACATAAAGCTATGGAGTAGAACAATATGGCAGGAACGGCCACAATTAACTTAGCCCTCAAGTTGACCAGCTTAGGCAACGCCGAACCGCTTGACTCTAGTTTTAGTATCACAGGCGTTGATGAATATGTGTATCACATCGAACAGTTGGCGGCCACTACGCCAGTTGCTCTGGATGTTGGAACCATCGACACCGTGACAGGTATATACATAAAACTTATTGACGGTGGAACGACAGCGGCCACGGCCTTGTCCGTCGATCTAAGTGCGACCACCTGGGCCGCTACAGACTTTGTTATACGAGAGGGCCAATCGGTGTTCTTAGAGTCAACCGCCGGGTCATATTCTGTTAAGAACCTTAACGACGAGACGGCAACATTTGAATACTTTATTTTTGGCGATAACGCATAATGGCGACACGCGACTTATTTATCGGCAACTTGGGTGGCGGGCTCAATAAGGGGATGCCGCGCGAAGCGTTGCCCGAAGGGCAGGTGCCCAATCTTGGCAACATGGTTTTTACGGACGAAGTGCCGCAAAAGCGCACGGGGTACAAGGTGCATGTCGGGGCGGGCAATGGTATTGGTACGCCGTTTTATTTAGGCTATCATTATCAGGATGGGGTTAGTGGAGACAAAACCTTTTGGGGGTTTACCGGCACACAAGTGTCCACAAAAGATACACTTGCGGGCGACTGGACAAACAAAACGAACAGCCAAACCGTGGCCTCCGGCCTAAATGTCGGGGTTGATGTTACTGAAATAACTGCACTTGACAGTTATCGCAACCACTTAATTATCAACTATTCCGACAACAAGACTATTAACGGCACATTCTATTCGGTGTTTCACCTAGAGTATGCGGGAGCAGCGTTAAGCTCCGACTCAAACTTGTTGCGCATTCTGCCCGGCGCTGCTGGTTATTGCGACAATGCCAATGGCACCCATTTGTGCAAGAAAGTGGTTGAGTTTAACGACCACCTGTTCTTACTGCACACTCAAGAGAAATACGATGCCATAACATACGAGATGTTTCAACGGGTGCGATGGAGCGACACTGCCTATTTTCTGGCCGACTGGGCATGGGAGCCAGGCGGTACGCGGCCCGCCGTGAGCCTTGATACTGGAATCGCGGTTGTCACAGATGCTAGCCCAAGCGTGGTTACGGTTAGCGGCGAAACCTGGACTACCAACGAGTTAGCTGGCATGGTGGTATATCTGTATAAGCTCTACAATATAAACAATGGCTACTACACAATAGTAAGTAATACCGCCGACACATTAACGCTAAACCAAAACGCCGTAGGCGATATTACAGCAACCGAGACTGCGACTCAGACTCAAACTCAGACTGCGACTCAGACTCAAACTCAAACTCAGACTCAAACTCAAACTCAGACTCAAACCGCAACCGGCACTCCGGGCTCCAGCGTCACAGCTAGTGCCTCTGCTAGCGCCTCTGCTAGCGCCTCCGCCAGCGCCAGCACCTCTGCTTCTGCTAGTGGAACCGCAAGCGTTACATTCACCGCTAGTGCCGAATCGGGCACTGAAGACCAAACGAATGTTACAGCGACAATATCTTACTCTACCGCAACCTCAACTGCTGGTTATCAAGACCTGCGCAGTCAATACGGTTCTATCGTCGGTGGCGAAGTATTGAATAACAACCTCATTATCTATATGGAGAAAGCTATATACTCATGCTCTCATACGGATAGTAGCACCGCACCATTCAGGTTCGATATTATGTTGCCCGGCCTTGGCCTGCTCTCGCCACGACTGCTCGTTGAAGCGGCGGGTGCGCATTACTTTGTTGCCAACAACAATACAATACAAGCGTACTATGGCGGGCGCGACCACCGCAACATAGGCCGTGAGATAGAAACAGACTTTTTCACCAATTTACATAATGGCGATGACGGTGCCGACTTTATGGTAAGAGACAGAGGCTTTGCTGTACACCTAAGCGACATTAGGGCCATTGCTTTTATCGTGCCGACCGGTACGGGGAGCGATAGTACAAAGGTGCCCGATACGGTGTATGTCTATTTCTACGACCGGCATAAATGGACAAAGTGGTCCTTTGGGCTCGCCACACAAACCCCGACAAAGGGCATGACTGGCTGGGGAGAGTGGGAACGTCCCGGCGACAGCACTGCAATATCGCTGCCCATCTTTGGTGACAACACAAACACGGACGCCCTGTTATACAACTTCGATTACGACAAAACTGTTGCCACTGGCCACAAAGACGTGGCCGCAGCAATCACACAGTCTATAGAGACGCCTGACATAATTGTTGATCTGCAACGCGTCCAAAAGGTTGCAAATATATGGTTCGAGGCTAAGGGCAAATCGTCAAGTGATACAATAACGGTATCAGTTAGCCTAGACGGCGGCAGTACGTTTAGCGCTATTACTGCTGTCGTAAAGACCGTGACAACTACTTGGGCAGCGTATCAGGTGACGATTAACATATCGGGGTATATGGTGCGGTTTAAGTTTGCAAACGCTACGGCTGCGCACAGTGTAGAGCTAGGCGGGATTAAGATAACGATGGAAGCAGGGGAGGAAGTTAGATAATGCCTATCAGCGCCCTAGTCAATTACAATCTTGCGGATATTATGCCGAGGCCGCCAGAGGAAGGGGCAAGTCTTGAAGAAGTAACCAGCTTCTGCCGCAAACTTACTACCGCCATGTTCGATATGTTTGCGAGCTTCCAGAACCGCGGCTCTGTGCCAGACTCCTTTACTTCTATGACGGACGGCACGAATACGAGCAATGCCTCTGACGATGCTGTTCTCCACTTCGCCGACGGCACTTACGTTACTGTAACAAACGTCACAGGCACATTAACCTTTACGCTTACCACTGATGCCGCCTCAACCCAGATTAACGCCGCTGGCGGGCTTGACGATATAGAAGACGGCACCACGCATAGCAAGGTGCTGAAAACCGCTATATCAGCAGGCCTTATTCTGTTATCTGAAGCGACAGGTAGCTTGGACAACATAGAGGATGGCACTACGCATAGCAAGGTGCTTACAACATCTATATCGGCTGGCAAAATTATCCTATCGGACGGAACAGGGCTCGACTCAAGGTTCGACGCTAGTGGGGACTTGGCGGCAGCGGCCACTACTAATACTATAACCAATAGCAGTATAATTCTTACAAGTGCTGGAGTATTACAAAATGCTGGCGGTGGCATTATTGCTTTTGATGATATAGCCGAAGTTGGGAGTTATGGTAAAGTTTTAAAAACACAAATAATTGCTGGAGAAATAAAGATTACCTCTAGCGGCATTAGTGATGTTGCTGCTAACGCCGATAATACTTCTACCGCTTTTGGTTCTCTTGATTTAAGCAATTTAGATTCTGGCCAAGATAATAAATTGGACGCTATATCTGCCAATGCCGATGTAACCACTACTGTTGTGGGTGCTGGTTTTATCACCACTGGTTACATTACACTATCTACCGCCGGATACTTTAACTCTGGGCAATCAGCGTATAACACTGGAACGGGCTGGTGGCTAGGGAATGACGGCGGCACTCCCAAGTTTAGTATAGGTGATGGTTCTGCTGACAATCTTACTTGGGATGGCTCCACCCTTACAGTAAGAGGCACTCTAACCGCAGACGATATAAACACTGGAACTTTAACTGTTGGTAACACCACGCTTAATCTTGGAACTGGCCAGACGAATATTGCTGCGGACGCATATAATTATTTTAATACAGCAACAGGCGTGTTACGAGTCTCGGATTCTGGAAGCCCAACCACTGAGTACGTGCTGTTTAGTGACGGCCAGATGCGTGGAGTAGCAAGCGGCGATCATCAAGTTTTGACGCTTGAAGTTTATGCTACTAATGCTGCTTATAGATCGCTCCTGTTATTTCAAAGATCGCATCATGCTACGATTGATACATCGGCTGTGACACAAGACGGCGATGCTCTTGGCGATATATGGTTTCACGGAGTTGATACTGGTAGTAACTTCGATAAGGGTGCGGTTATTGCAGCCATTCAAGATGCTGCCGCTGGGGTTTATGTCCCGACGAAAATTATATTACAAACGTGGGACGCTACGGGAACGGCTGGTTTGCTAACATTAGACTCGTCTGCCAACTTAACTCTTGGTTCTCCTGGCGTCTATACTGGTGATGGTTCAGGATTAACAGGCATAGTTAGGTGTGTTACTGAACACTACGCTGGAAGCGATGCTGCCGCTAAGGAAATTACTGTTGCTTTTCCAATTCGACATATAATAGTTCATAGAATAACAGCCAACGTTTTAGTTGCTCATGCGTTTCGTGAAAGTGGTACTACTACAGTATGCAATTATGCTGGTACTTCTGTTGCCATTGGCGAAACTTTTTCTAACAGTGATAAAACAGTTTCGTTTGCTGCTGATAATCTCTATTCAAATGACAATGGTGCTAATCACGTAATTTCTATTTTTGGCTAACTATGTCAGACTTTCACTGCAAAAGATGTGGCGCATGTTGCAAGTGTAGCGGCAACAACCTGAGATTCTTGCCCCCACAATTTGGGGCCATCTTTCAGCCAAAAGCCAATGGTGAATGTCAACATTTGCGAAATGGGCCAAACGGCATATATGAATGTGCCATACACGATACTCGACCGAATATTTGTCGCGTAGATGTAATGTCGAGGGAACGAGCCGAGAACCTTGGGATTGGTTATGAATATATGATTAAGCTCGCGGAAGATGCTTGCATATTAGTAAGGAGCATGAAAAATGCGGATAATAGCAAAGTACAACCTTAACGACCCCCTGTGTTTTTTCCAAAGACATGGAATATTTCAGTATCGAGAACCCGTTACGGCGGCAGCCCTTGCCACAACGGCTGCGGGTAGTGCAGGAATAACTGGTGGACACCTACTGGGTGCCGCTGGCATCGCAGCGGGGGGACAACTGCTCGGCGGTGCATTGGCTAGCCGCGACACATCCGGCGGCTGGGACAGGCGCTCCACGTTCAGCGAGCGTCAACAGCAGATGGACCAACTGTTATTCGACTTTCTGATGGGTGCTGTGCGCAACTCATCTGGTGAAATTGTATCTACGAATCCGCTGTTGTCACAGATGGCCAATAGGCCGACTCCACAGCGGCGGGTTGCGCCTATGACCGGCCGACAGCAAAATGTACTCAGTGCGGCCGATGCGCTAGTCCCACAGATTACCAACATGAAGCGACCTGACCCGACACGCCAAGCGCAGCTTGCGCGAGGGCTTGTACCCACCGACCCGGAGTTTCAACAGCGGCCGCGATACCTCAAAGGTGGCGGGCCTATCCGGCCGGGCGAGACAGCGGTTGTCGGCGACGATGGGCCAGAAGAAGTGACGGCGCTGCCCGGCGGTGGCGCTACTGTTACGCCTAACCCCAAGACGCTGAAGAATAAAAAAGTGCTGGCAAAGGCGTTGGCTGAGTCCGAGAAGGCGGAGAAGAAAACAGGCAAGCGACATTTGCAGACGGGTACTCGCCCTGAATATATGCGGGTAGGCGACAGGTGGCGGTCAAGAACAGACGCGATAACACGTCAAACGGGCTTTGCTAAAACCCCCGAAGATAGGGCATTTCGTGAACAATACGAAGGTTCTGGTTATCAGTGGGGAGTGCCGACACAACCAACACAACCAGAATATGGGGGCCAAGCTGGTGATACCGCCGCATTAGACGCATATGCCCGCGGACCTTACCAGCAGTACAGGCAAGATATAGCAGATTGGCGGACGGACTGGGCTGGTTATGTAACAGATAACCCTTATATGCCGTGGGCCACAAGCGAGTTTGAAAGACTCTACGATAGTGATATATCGAAGGTGCCTTTGCGGTGGACGCCTAGTTCGGCCACCCCTGAAATAAGCTACGACTACTTTGCAAACCAACCCGAAAAATACATCCTCGAAGCCTACTATGGCGGCCTACAGGATTGGGCTGGCCAACAGCAATTCGAGACATACAACCCTGATATTACCGCCGCCTTTGAGTCGAACCCGCAGTGGAAGGCAGAAGACGCGCAGGGGTTCGCGCAATGGATGAATCAGTCGGCAGCGAGTAACCCCTATGCCTCTCCTATGCAAATAGGCGAGTCTGGCCAATGGGAACTCACCAACTCGTTTGATATGACGCCCGAAAAACTTAACGCCGCTATCAGTTCGTATTACGCCGAAGGCGGGCCAGGCTATGCGGCGCCTACGCTCCAGCCGGGCGACGAAGGCTATACCGCGCCGTTCGACTACGGGGCATTGGCGGGACAGATAGGCGACCAGTACGACAGGTTTAACCCGTATTTATCGGAGTACCAAGGCGGCGCGTTGAGCGGCTACGGCCTAAACTTCAACCCGACTACCGGCCAACAGGAGTTTGGCACTTACTACGGTGGGGAATGGACGCCCGTACCTCAGAATGTGGCCCCGGGCCTGCAAAGTGCGGTAACGGCGTTTCAAGGCCGTGAAGCCAATATCACGTCGGCGCTAGACGCTTTGAACCAAGTTCCAGGTGCTACCGCTCCAACCGCTCCGGCTGCTGGGGCGACTTTAGGCGGAGCGCTGGCGGGGGCTGGAACAACCCCAACGCCAGGTGCAAGTATCCTCCCGACCGACTACGGCAGTCTCGCCGAATGGCAGTCGGCTAACCCGAACGCAAGTGCCAATGCTACTGCAACTGCAACTTCTCATTTTGGCACGACAGCACCTACTACGCCGACTACCCCAACAACGCCGACAGCCCCCATCGACACAGGCGCAGGGACGGCAGGTGACGTGCTTACCCCGCAAGCAGCACCAGGAGCCGAGACGAGAACGCCGCATACAGGCTTTACCGTCGATGATCTTATCCAAGACGCATCAGGTAACTGGGTGCCCGACCCCGCCCGATACGAGCAGGGCGATGACGGCCAGTGGTATCCAGTGGAGGCACCTTCAGCACCCGAAGATATACCAACCGACCTGTCGCCTATTATAATGGGTATCGCAGGACAGCAGTTCGACCCTGCCGACTATGAAAAAGAGTTTGAGGCGGGCGTTTACGATCCGACGATGAGCCGTTTCGAGCGTGAGACTCGACCTGCCATACGCGAGACATTCGCAGGCGGCAATTTGTTCGGTAGCGGCAGAGAACGCAGCGAGATGAACGCGCGTATGCAACTTGAAGAGGCTCTGGCTGGTGAGCAGGCACGGTACGTTGCGGGGGCTCGCGGTACTCACGAACAGAGACAGCAGCGCGCGATAGACCAGGCCATGCAACTTGCTTCGCTGCCGACCGAGATAGCAAACGCACAGGCGTCAACAGACTCCATACGGGCGTCTATCTCTAATATGTTTGCCGACCAAGGGTTACAAGAGGCACTCGTAGACGCGAATATTACAAACCTACAACTATCGGCATTGACAATGTTGTGGGAGTTATACGCACCAGAACAGCAGCAGGCGCAGAACGAGTTAGAAGCAGAGTTCTTGAACATGCTTAACTCCGGCCCCGGAGGGCTCAACTTGATGGACCTACTTAACTTGCTGCAAAGCAAACTCGCGTCAACAGACGTCGCTTTTACTAAATAAGAAGGAGGCAACCTATGCCTAACCCACAATTTATACAATCACGCCCTGAATATGGTTATCGCGCATTGGGGCAGGGCATAGCTGCCGCCGGCCAAACGATAGGGCAGGGGCTTGTAGGCGCAGCTCAAGAAGAGCAACGAGTCGGAGAAAGAACCGAAGACATTGCGCGAGCCGAGGAATTGCGCGACGAGCAACAATATAACCGAATTACTGAAATGGCTGCTCTAGCGGATACTCAAGAACAGTACGACAACATTATAGCCCTCGGCAGAAGCAGATATACAGACAATCCAATGATGTTGGCTAAAATAGAAGAACTTGCTTCGCAGGGTTGGACTGAACCGCCGCAAGAACCTTCTTGGCCTGACAAGCAAGAGTGGTTTGACTTGCAGGAGGATATTGAGAGAGCGAGACAGGAGTACACAGACGATCCTACAAGCAGTAAAAAAGCAAGAACTTTGGGGAGACTTTTAGGGCAGAAGCAAGAGTTTGGAAAAAGGTTTGGCCCGCAACGCCAATCGCGCACGGGCGCTCCACCACCTAATACTCCCGGTAAAGTTGCCAGTGGTATTCCCGCCACAGGCCGCATTGCCCCTAGCCCACCTAACGCTCTTAGCCAAATGGGCGCGTCCCTTATACCACAAGGCGGACAGTCGCGCCCCAGCCCACAGTCGTTGCCACAGCCACAGATAAGGCCCGCGGCTGGCCAACCACAGCCACAACCAAGGCCTAGTGTCGGACAACCACGGCCACCACGCACACAGGCAATAGGAGATGCGCTGGCAACGCCCACTATCGGGCCAGCAGGCGGTGGGCCTGAACCTGTTCCGCAATGGTACCAAAACTTTATACAAACAGCCGTGTTGCCAACAGGAGTTAAAAGCAAACTGCAGCAAGCGGTTGACTTGAAGCGACAGTCAGGCAAGTCGTGGAATGAAATAAAGGCGGAGATAGAGGAAATGTTCGGCCCGGACATTGCCGCCAGTCTGTTCGCTGGCTCTGAACCACGACAATAAGCAGGAGCTACTATGCCGACAACGGTTGTAGATCAGTTTTTGAAGAGCGCGGAGGATGACCTTAAAGAATATCAGAAGCGGCAGGCCCAGCCCGAACCTGAGTTGACGCTCGACCCGCGCTCCATATCTCAATTCTCAGATAGTGCCCAGACAGAATTAGACGCTTCTCGCACACCACAGCAGATAACGCTTGACCCGCGCGCCATCGCCGAGTTTACGGCCAGTGCGGAGCGAGACAAAGAGTTTGCTGAGGCGGACGCACAGGGCCTTCAAGCGCCCGGACTGGAACGCCAGCCGGTTGATTTGGTTACCTTTGTTGGTGATGAGGATGCTCAGTTCGACGAACGTAATCGCTTTGAGCAGCAAGAATACGAACAGAAGCATCCCTTACGAAAACCAGCATTGGACCCACAATTCCTGCGTCAGATGACTGGACCATCGCGTCTGACTCCACAACAAATGACACAAGAATCGTTTGCGCAGGCTCCTTTACCTAAACCTCCACCCGAGCGCGGATTCTTTGAGAATGTTTCGGAAGCATATGACCGAGGCAAAGAACAGATAGATACAGATTTAGGAATGTACGAAGCCGGATTAAGCCGGGACCGTGATCAAGTTGCGAAAGTTCTGGCCCTTCAAGATAAGCAGCAAAAGCAAGAACAATTTGATCCCATCGAAGGTAATTTTCTCTCCAATCTTGTCTATAAGTCAGCCCAAATCTTGCCTGGCATGATAAGTGGCGCTAAGGCTGGAGTGCCGACAGCTATAGCTGGCGCTGGTATGGGTGCAGGCTTAACTCTTGCTGCTGGCCAAGCGGGACCACAAATTGCACTGCCGGAAGAAATAGTTACTGTACCGGCTGGTGCGGCAATAGGTGCCTATGCTGGTTGGCTTACTGGCAGCACTCAATTCTGGTACAAGCAAGGCGTGGGCAATATGTACGGCGAGATGATTAGAGATGGTATTGACCCTGAATTAGCGTGGCGTGCTGCTCAAGTTGGCGGTATCCCTTATGCCATGATTGAAGCTGCTCAAGTTACGCAGTTAGCACCTGTGGCAAAAAAAACAGTCTCAAAGGCAGCGCAAAGAGGGACGCTTGCGGCAGTAAAAAAACTAGCAACTACATGGGCAAAGATATGGCCGCTCGAAGTAGCTGAGGAAGTAGCGCAAAAAGCTGTAGAGATTGTAACCAAAGATGTTGCGACTCACCTCAATAAGACTACAGACTTAAAAATAGACGTGGATTACTTTGTTGATCGAGCAGTTGAATTGCACACAGAAGCTAGGGCAGCAGGCCAAGCAATGGCATTACTGCCACTTCCGGGGGCCGCGGTTCAAGCTGCTGGGGTAGCTCGTCGAGGCGCACCTCCTACGCCCACCCAGGCCGCTAAAGTGGCCCCTGAGGCCCCCTTATCGTCTGCTGAGCGAGCCGCAAAAGTTGCGCCGCGACCCACCGTAATCAAGCCCCTCGTCTCTGCTGGCAAACAGGCCCACAGCCGTAAGCAGGCTGAGTCACTTGTCGGCCAACCCGTTTCGATACGTGCAGAAACCCCTGTCACCGGCACACTTATATCAATAAAAGGCGACAAACCGGGCAGTCGGTCTTATAAGGCGGTGGTTCGCACTGCTGACGGTGAGCAGACGGTTGACGTGAAGCCGAAGGCGAGTCCGTTGTTCCACGTGGAACAGCCTAAGTTGGCAGTTAAACCCCCCGAAGCCGCTAAAGTGCCCGCCAAGGCCGTCCCTGCGGCCCCAGGAGAGCCTGGCGAGCAAATAGGCCCCACAGCACCTAAAGAGGCTCTAACGGTTGTGGCGCAGCCACCGAAGGGCGATGCCACACAGCCCGTTAAACCAGCCGTCCCCACAGAGGCGAAAATAGCTTGGGAAATAACCCGAAAAGAAATAGAGGTACCGGGTGCTTTAGAGTCTATTCCAAGGCCAGGTATTGAGCCTGGGGGCGCTTTATATATAGCACATGCCTCAACACGAACACCGGGCGGCTTTGAGGTATCTAAAATACTGCATGATAGTGTATTAAAAAAGGATATTCCGTTTTCGCACGTTGAATTTGAAACAGCGGAAGGTGCATTAGCATATCTTGGGAATGTACATAAAATCAATGTTCAATCAGCAATAGAACAAGGTAAGCCCGTCCCCGCCGCCGTCCTCGCCGAATACCCCGACTTGGCGGCTAAGGGCGCTGTCCCAACCCAAGCCGCACCCACCGAGAAGCCCGCCGAAGTGACGACAGAGATGCCAGACGTGCACCTCAAAGCCCCGCTCTCCATTGACGTATCCGGCCAAAAGACTATCAAGGCTAAAACGTCGGAGGCGAAAAAGCAGTTTCAAGAGATAGTCAAGAGTATGCCGAAAACATCGCCGAACGAGAAGCGACTAGAGGCTATTGCAAGCCAAGTGCGCGGGCATATCGCACCAATGTCAAAGGCTCTTGAAAAACTTAATCTCACTATCAATAAGCCCGGCGAACGCGATGTAGCACAAGAGGAGGTAGAGGCGGCGCGGCTAACAAGGCGCGCCCAAGCATGGAACGATGCTCTCCGCAAAAAGGCCAGGGCGCTTCTAACAAAGATAACTTTTGATAGTGGCGCAACGCTGTGGGTGCCGACAAGCCAAGAGGCGTTGCAGGGACATATTAACCCAGGTGCTTGGGGTAGGGCGCAAGGCCCGTTATGGAGCGATGTTGTTGCGCAGATGGCGTCTATCCCTGAACGTGGAGCGGCCAAGAAGCCTACTATCCCCAAGAAAAAGGCTGCACCTAAAGGCCCGGCCAAACTGCGAGCTATCAAACAACCTGCACCTAAAGATATTGTCGCAGCGGTTTATGATGCCGCAGCCGGACATGAAGCGACACGCTATGCCTTAAACGGCGTATTCGTCGATAAAGATAATATTGTCGCAACTGACGGGCGCATCTTGTTTACCGTAAAGCAGTCTGGCAAGTTTGTCAGCGTAGCGCCTAAACAGACGAAAGATAAAGGCGTTTTAGTGCTGGATAAAGACGCCAAGCCGTTCAAGGCCACCCGCACTACCAAGGACGGCGAAACAGTTGATATACTGCGTTTTCCCAACCACAAAGACATTATCCCTGCCGACAACCGTATTACAACCGTCAACGTCCAACAGGCATACAACAACACTGCAAAGGCGGCATTGTTTGCTGACCCCAGCATCGGTGTAACAGGTATGAATGTTTATTTGAACCCTGACGGCGACATCGGTTTTACTGTAGTAAACCCCGACGCTGGGACGAGCAACGTAAATGTTCAGAAAAACGCCACTTACATTACAACGCTAGACCCAACTCTGTTTCGTTCGCTATTACGGGCCCACGCCCAGCTTGGCAACGAGACGGTAGAGCTTCATTCTAAGAAAGAATTTGGCCGCCCAATAAAAATGACTGGTAGCGGCGGGACAACCAGCGTCATAATGCCCATTAACCCGAGCGTCCCGCACGAGTTTGGCGACAAGTACGACCGGAGCGAAGCGGGCTTTATCCTTGTGCCTGGGGCCGCAGAGATACGACACTTAGTATCGCTACCCAGCAAGATAGCCAAAGCACTCACACGGGTTGGTGGCCGTCATACAATGCAGAGTATCGACTATATCGCCACGTTTGCACCGAAGGCTGGCGAGCAGATAGGCTTGTCATTAATGAACATCACCGACCGGGAAAAGGAACTTGTCGGTAAGTGGGTTAGCGAGATGGAGGAGGCTATAGGCCCGCTAAACAAAAAAGAGCGGGCGAACTACCGAGAGGCGGCCCGAGACAATGCCGAGCCGATGAATAAGAAAGTCGCCGCCGCAGTAGAGCAAATGCGAGAGTTAGCAGACCGCATGGGCGAACTGATGGAGGAGATTGGCCTACCGGTGGCTGGTGAATATGAAGGTGGCTTGTTTCAACGCAAGCAAGACTATTATCCTATCCAGTTTTCAGAAGAGATAAACAAACAAATACAGCACGAGAAGGGTGAATTATACAACAAGTTAGTCGACTGGGTAGCCCAGGATATGCAAGCCCGCGAGATGGAGTATGTCAGCAAAGATCTTCGACCGCAGACTAAAAACTGGTCATTGGCAACGTCTCGCAAGCAGGCTGCTAAGTTTCTTAAAGACCGGCGCAAACACACACAGGCTGGCGCTGAACTATCTGCTTTATGGAAGATGTTGAGCCAGGGCGAGAAGCCTACAACTAAGTTGGCATCGCAGGAGAAGCCTTGGCAATATCATCGTGCGTTTGAGTATCCCGACGAGTTTTTAGACAAGAACCCCGAACGTGTGTGGGAGCGGCATATACGCTCTGCCGCGCGCCGCATAGCCGAGGCTGAGAACTGGGGGGTTGACAGTAAGCGGCTAAAGGTGTGGGCTGCCGCTGGCGCTACTGAGGCGGCAAAGGTTGCTAAGTCAAAAGGCAAAGTGCCTGACGATGCACAAGTGACGTTCTTACAGGCGGTGGGCCAACTTGTCGGCTATGAGTCGGACATTCAGGGACTCAAAAGTGCGCCGTCTAAGCCTTCTGCTAAAGCAATGAGAGTTGCAAGAGCCACCACAGGCTCAATACACCTTGCCAACGTATCCGCTCCTGTCCGAAATATAATATGGGGGCAAATGTTGAACATGACGCATTTTGGCGTGCTGCGGCCCCACGCTCAATTCTTGGGCATTTTATTTCATCCGTCCCAAATTAAAGCAGCGCGCAAGGCTGGGGCGCTGGAACATTCTGGCATAAGCCACCTGTTTGCCGAAGGCGTCATGCCTGAAATAGTGAAAATTGCACGGGCACCTATGGGCGCTGCCGAAGTAATGCTACGAACTACGGCTGCACATACTGGGCTCGGTGTGTGGCAAGGCGCTATTAAGAGGGCCCACAAGACGGGCAAGGCGCCCGGTTGGCTAATGCGAGAACTCACGCGACGCGATGTGGGGTTCACTGAGCAACAAGTCAACGCGATGGTAAAACACGGAGTTTTGACTGACGCAGAGAAAGCCAAGATGATGCGCGGGGCCGTCAACATAACCCAGTTCTCCGCCGATCCGAAGGATATACCGTTGTCGTGGACGAGCGAAGGCGGGCGCTTTATAACACAGTTCTACGCGATGGCCTACAAGCATACGCAAAATACTGTGGGATATACACTTAACGAACTCGGATATGGCAACTTGCGGCCGGTGTTACGTTTTGCGGTGGCGGCCATATTTGCGGGTTTGGCAATAGATGTAGTTTACGACGCTATGAGCGGCCGGATGCCGAGTAAGAAAGACTTGGATAAGTTGGAGAAGTGGCTACGTCGTATTGGTAACGCGCTAGGCATTATTGAAATACCGCTAGAATTTGCCACCGAAACACGAGCCTCTAAACTTGCACGGCGCGTTACGCCAGCATCGGTAGGGACTGCTATTAGCATGGTTACAGCAGCCAATAAGGCGGTACAGCATTTTCTGAAAGAGCCTGCCGCAACAAAGCCCGAGCAACAGAAGCGACGAGAGGGCGTTGTAAAGGCTTTAGCGAAGCTGACAGGAGCAGGCCGCAATATCTACGGCCAAGCCGAACGCGCAAAACAGGGCAGAATAAGTCTCTTGGCCCCCGTAGTTGAAAAACAGCCAGAGAAGGCTGAGGAGTTCTACCGGCGAAGTCTTGTAAACCTTTACCGCCGTGATGCGTCTAAGACAGACATTATCAAACTGGAGGCCAAGGCTCGTGAGGCAGGCGTCAACATCGCGCAGATACGCAAGGATGCCCGCTCAGGGGCGATAAGAAAAGAGCTTTACGACAACCTCTACAGAGCCACGCGCAAAGGCGACACCGAAGCGGCAGCCAAGGCCCGCAGACAGCTATCACTCGTGGGGGCAACGCTGCAACAGCGGGCTCAGGCTATGGAGAACCGGAAAGCCAAGGACGTAGGGCGCGAACCACGGAGAATTAGGGGTACCACCTCCTCCCGCCCAGGCCGCGAAGGCCGCGAAGGGCGCCCGAGATGATCAGGCCCTCACGCCCACAAAGGCCACGCCGCCCAAGCAGGCGGAGATAGTACAGTTCGACAAAGTGGCTCGTTTTGTCGCCTAAAAACAATTAAGTCCTTTGTGCCGCTGGACTTGGCGGGTTCGACAAAGTCGGCGGTAGCGGGCACACTCACCCCCAGCAGTTTGCACCACGCCTGAACCCCTGCGCACATTTTTGGCTGTTTTTTTATTTTTCCCTTGACTTTTCCGTGAATTCATGGTATGAAGGGGGTGAAATGACACTCACACCAGACAACAAAATAGTTACGATATTAGGGCCGCAAGCAGGACCGCGTAAGTGTGGGTGTCACCTGTGAGCGGCCCTTTTTATGCGCGCGAGGTGATATTGTGAACGACCTTATTGATATTGCGGGCCAAAGATTTGGCAAATTAGTGGCAATTGAACTCGCTCCTATAGTCAAAGGAAAGAAAAGGCGATGGCTGTGTAAGTGTGATTGTGGAAAGATGTCGCTATGTCTTTCTTATGGACTTAGGGTGGGGCAAACTCGGTCTTGTGGTTGTGTCGCCCTTTGGCGAAAGCGGACGCCCCTTGTTCAACTGATTTGCCCCCACTGTGGCCAGTTGTACCTCCGAAAACCTGACCAGGTAAAATATAAGCTAAAGCATGGAAGGAAGATGTATTGTTGTAGAGACTGCGCCTTTGCGGCACGCAGCACGACCGTGGGCTGGAACCCGAACCCAAGAGGCAACTATACCGCAATTTGCGATACCCCGCAAGCAACACAGCATGAAAAAGATTCAGCAGGTAGCATAGTTCGCCGACTAGTAAGGCAAGGCAGAATAATAAGGCCCGATAAGTGCGAAAGGTGTGGGGCTGACTGCAGTCCGGTGGGGCATCACGAGGACTATAAAGAGCCGAAAGAGGTGATTTGGCTTTGCTATAGTTGCCATCGCCATCGTCATTGGAAAAGGCGTGCTTGATGGGGGCTGGTCTGCCTATTGGTTTTCTTTTGCTGCTTACAGATGGGCCATAAACTGCATCACATATGTTGGTTTTTTGCGACAAAAGTAGCTCTCTAATTCTGCCGCGTTTCTGGCATATTAGCCGCAACTCCTTGTCCTACCAACGGTTGTAACCTCTCCAGTCTCGACAAAACGTGGTCATATCTATTTCACACAGCAAAGGTTATGATTATCGGCCCGAAAACGCAACTTATCTGCCACCCGCAAGCCCTGTTCATATCGGCAGTTACGCAGACATATTGTTTTTTTTCATGTTTTTGCTGGTTTTTATTTGCATTTACGCCAATATAGGTTATACTTGAGATGTTCAAGCAAACAAGAATATGAATAACGAGGACAAAGACAATGGAAATGGACGAAGTATTGACAGCAGAAGAAATGGCTGGACACCTAAGCGTCAAGCCCGAAACGATCACGCGATGGGCCCGGCAAGGCTTGATACCGGTTTGCCGGCTGACGACAAAAACGCTCCGGTTTGATGTCAAACAGGTGATGGCGGCCCTGCGAGCAACGGGTTCTGGGCCTGACAGCCCAGCGTCGTCGCGTAAGCCGCCCCCCGCACGACGTTCTAGGGCTTAGCGGCAAAGTGGCGCCTCCAAATGGCAAGTCGCTTAGGCGGCGGCTCAGGGGCCTTAAGCGGTAAACGAAGAAAGGCGGGCAGCTATGATAAAAATAAAGACCAAGGCTGGGTTTGTTATGTTTGAAAGCAAAGCGCCTAGTGTCGGAGAAGCGGTCGTTGAAGCTATTGCTCAGCAGTGCCAGCCTCGGCGGTGCCGACCTTCACGATGCCAACCTTCGCTATGCCGACCTCCGCGATGCCAACCTCCGCGATGCCGACCTCCGCGGTGCCAACCTCGGCGGTGCCGACCTTCGCGGTGCCGACCTCAGCGGTGCCAAAGGATTATTGTTGAGCGCAACATGGTTGGCAAAGCATTTTAAGCATGACGACAAGGGCTACATTGTGTACCGCAAAGAATACGGCACATATAGCGCGCCGGAGGGTTGGATGTTTCGTCCTGGTGCAATTCTCACTGAAACGGTTAACCCTGTTCGCACGTGCAATTGTGCGAATGGAGTATCATTTGCCACTAGGAAATGGATTTACGACCAATATGGCAAAGATGCTGCTCCAATATGGAAATGTAGGATAGTATGGAAAGATTTAGCAGATGTTGTTGTGCCATACAACACGGATGGGAAAGCACGGTGCGCAAGGCTTCAATTGATTGAAATTGTTAAGTGAATAAAGGAGGTAGCCATGACAGAATCCAAACACACACCAGGGTGGGATGAGATGTGTCGGTGTAAAGCAGAAGACGTTGACGCTATCATGGCCGCCTGCGCCCTGCTTGACAGCCTAATCCCGCCCCCAGGCTTGGAGCGGAGCGGGGAGATGATAGAGATAGCCGAGTGTAAAAGTGGCAAATGGTATTGGTGGAACGAAACCCTTATGCTTGCCCAGTCAAGCCGGTATGGTTTAACGGCGTTTGTTGACCTTCGTAGTGATGGAAGTATGCTTATGCTTTTGCTGAACAATAACGATAAAGTCGAACTCCCCAGTAAGGACGAGGAGAAGGCAGAAGCATCGCCATCGCCGAAAGCCCCCACCCAACTTGTCTTAGAGTTGGAGGCTCAACTGCACACCCTTGAGAAGCGATTTAACCAACACACGAGAGAATAGGTATGATCGAAGCATCAATCGCCAAGGCCACGGAATAACGGAGGCAATGCAATGCGCAAATCAATCGAACGCAAAGCGAAGAAGGCCCGACAGGCATATCTAAGGGTGTGCGAAGAGAAACTATTTGATATAATTATGAGCCTGCCCGTTAGCAATAATACTTTTTCTCATTGCAACGGTGGGGCGATCCCGCCGCGCACGGGCGCTCCACCTGTTATTTTGCTCGGACAGGGCTCTTTCACAAAACAGCTAACCGACGATGTCTCGTTCGGGGCCCTATTGGATTTGTAAAAAAGTGAATAGCGGCATGGAGGCAACAGAAGTTGCACACGAAAGGGGCTGTAGAGTGCTGGCCTATTGACCCGCCGTAGTCCGCAGGAGCGAAGCCTGCCCGTGCCATTTTACAAGTGAATACTTTTTTCTTTTCTCCTTTTGCGCTGGTGGGTTGCGTTTCCACTCCCGCGGGCCCACCAGCCTATATTTTAGAAGGCAAGGCAATGCCATTGACTGAAACAGACTGGAATCGGACGGCCTACGGCCCCGATGGCGACGAGATAATCCGCAAGGAGGCTGAGCGCAATCATGCTGTCCAGCACGAAACAGAAACACCCTGCCTGTTTACCAACAATGATTTTCGTTGCCTTGATGAAGTCAAAGAATGTGTAGGGTGCGGGCGAAGGGGCAGAAACCTGTCGCTCAACCCTTGGAAATTGTGCCGCCAGTGTACAGACAGAATAGCGGAGATAAAACAATGATTGATGTAACTAGCGCTGATTTGGTAATGTTGATTCAGAAAGCCTACGAACTTTCAAGGCCACAAGGAATGGGAATGCTTCACTTTAACCCAGCTCCTCTAACAGACAAGGAAGCTGAGGCATTTGTCCGGCCTGACGGCACTGTCCATCTTGATTATGTCAAGGGCAGGGCTTGCAAGTTTCATGTTCGTAAAGAAGGCGAGAAGTTTGTTATTGATTCGCCGTGGTACGACCACACAGACGAGCAACTTGCCGAGTTGCTTACCTCAATGGGTATTACTAAGGATTTGGGCGAAGAACATGGCTGCGCCTGTAACTGTGACCCTTGTAGGATAAAGCGAGGCGAACTGGTCTTAGACCCAGCGACCGGACTGTAGCCGGGAGTTAGGGCAACAGAGGAAAATAAGGAGATCAAACTATGGCTAATCAACTACAAATTACATGTGCGGCGTGCGGCAACTTCCCCGTCCCCCGCCCCGGCGATATATGCCGCCGGTGCGGCTTGGGGATGCAAGCAGCACAAGCAGCTACGAGTATCGAGCAAGTACTTGACGCGGGCGGCGGCCAAGAGTTGAAACGCGCGATGTCAGCAGCGGGATACCGCAGGATGTTACAAGAGGTATTCGCAGAATAGGAGGCATGCTAATGTCATTTACAGGTAAAGCGACATATTCAGCCGGTACAGCGTTGCCGGAACTGACGGAAGATGTCGGCGAGGTTGTGGGGATTGTCTCGCCTTATGAGACTCCATTGCTCAATGCGTTGGGCGATCCGATGTATGCGGCGACGGGCACGCATCACGAGTGGTTAGAAGATAGGTTACTACCAAATCGAGACGTAATCAGCGACAGTGTTTTTCCTCGCGAGAGCGGCGAGACAGAGATTGTGGTTGACAATGGCGACCGATTTAGGGTTGGCGACCAGGTACAGACCGAAGGCAGTGTTGATTGGCGAGTACACGCTTGAGATGCGTAACGAGGAATCGCACGGCTGTATTCGTGGATTGGAGGTGTGCTGATGTGCGAGCAAGCAGTGGTAATTGATGACATTAAGGCCGCTATCCGGTGGCTGGTGGACAATGGCGAGACAGAAACGCTCTTTGCTACCGTTAAAAAAGTTCGCGCAACGCCTACGGTGCTTGCCGTTTTGTTCGCCAGGTTGACGGCAAAGTCGTGGGCAGATGCGATGGACTTCGTCGACTTTAGCCCAATATGTGACTTGGCGCGCACGGAAGGCGTTGACATTGATGGCGTGCGGGTGTTGCCGAAGCCGGAGGCGCCAGAATGAACAAGCTCATTCCAAAATTCTTCGGCAAGGTAGTAAACGGCAAGGTGGTCCGCAACCGACAAGCATTGTATGACGCCTATATTAAGGGGCTGGAGGGCAAGGACGTTGAAGAGGTATTGCAATTAGAGCAAAAAGACAAGACGTTGCCGCAAACAGGGTATTTTTTTGGCGTAGTTTGTGCTGTAGCTATCGCCGAGGGGGACAAGACGCGCCCTGGGAATACCACGGCTGAGGTATATGAATGGTTGCAAGGGAAGGTGTGGAAGCGGCACCCACGGACATTTATCGCGCCGGATGGCACTGAAATACCAAAAGCATACAACATATCTAAAATGAACCGAGAGCAACTGGCGTGGTTTATAGACGAGTGTTCTATGGTGATATTTGAAACATTAGAAATAATTGTGCCAGAGCCAACGCAAGTGTACTGGGAACAATAAGGAGATAACCCGATGGCAGATAAACCAAACACTATTATGCAGCAGTTGCAGGCCCCGTTTCCCGCGGACGGTTATGAGTGGCGGGTGGGCCGCGAGACGCACAATGGCAAGCGGGTTACGGTACTATGCTATGTGACGTCGCGGCATATACAGAACCGGCTAGACGAGATATTTGGCCCCTTCGGTTGGTATCCGTCATACTCGCAGGGGCCGGACGGCGGCGTGATGTGCAAACTGTGCTGCCAAGACCCAGATAACCCCGAAGTTTGGATAGGCAAGCAGGACGGCGCGGCAAACACTGCTGTCGAAGCGGTGAAAGGCGGCATAAGCGCTGCCCTCAAGCGAGCAGGCTCGGTGTGGGGCATAGGCAGATTGCTCTACAACTTAGACGCGACAAGCGTTGAACTCAAGGCGAGCGGCCAGCATTTTCACAAGGTTAAGGCCGATGGTGCAAATAAAGACAAGTGGCTCTACTGGGACGAACCCAAGCTGCCCGACTGGGCAGTGGCGGGCGAGAATAAGCCGAAGGCCGACAATAAAAGAGCTAAGCCACAGCCCGAGCAAGAGCTCTCCGCCGACAAAGCCCTGGGTACGAAAGCTATAAACCAGTTTGACACAGCCGTGCGCATAAAACTGAGGGCAGCCAAAACAACCCTGCTCGACAAAAACAGAAATGCCGTACTTGAGCTACTGTGTGGCTCCAAGACGGTAGCAACTATTTGCGGTGATACCGGTAAGCCGATGCCCCTGCTGCCCGAGTTCAAGCTGGTGCCGGACCATAGCTCGTGGGAAGTGTTGGCTAAGGCGATCGACACAATGACGATACCTCAATTTCGCAAACTATTGGCAGCAGCGGCGGCATAAAAGGACAAGATGATGCAAGAACAATGGAAGGCTGTCTTGGGATACGAGGGGGCGTATGAGGCAAGCTGTTTGGGTAATATCAGGAGAATAACTGGCATTGATTCCCGAGGAAGATTGTGGCCCGGCAGAACCTTAAAACCAAAGGTTGGCCGCCATAACCGAAGAGTAGTTACGCTTTCTCAATATGGCCGACGGAAAACTTGGAACATTGCAACATTGGTTTGTCTCGCTTTTAATGGTCCACGGCCCGCAAATAAAGAAGTTGCCCACAATGACGGCCGTTCTCTTAATGACCGTGCCGCCAACTTAAGGTGGGCGACCCGAAGCGAAAATGAGGCCGATAAAATTAAGCACGGAACCCGGGCTGTTGGCAAGAAAAACGGGAAATATACCAAGCCAGAGGCAACCCCGCGAGGCGAGCAGCATGGCTGTGCCAAGCTTACAAGCCAACAGGTTATATATGCTAGAAAGCTTATGGATAATAGTATCGTTGGGTCATACACAATAAGCAAGCTCCTTAACGTTAGCTTTACTACGGCAAAAGATATTAGAAATAGAAAAACATGGAGGCATATATGAACTACAATCGCATTATTCTCGGCGGCCATTTGACCCGGCAACCACAAATATCGTATCTGCCTAGCCAAACGGCTGTGTGCAATTTTGGGTTGGCCATCAACGATAAGTATAAAACAAAAGATGGGCAGCAACACGAAGAAGTCTGCTTTGTAGATTGTGCCGCCTTTGGTAAGGTTGCTGAAAATATCCAACAATACTTTGGCAAGGGCGACGCCATACTCGTTGAGGGCAAGCTCAAGCAGGACACATGGGAAGATAAAAACACCAAGGCCAAGCGCAGTAAACATAAAATAACCGTCGAGCGGTTCACTTTTCTACCAAAAGTGACTGCCGACGCTGGGGGGGCGAGCGAGAGCAGTGGACAGGACGACGCACCCTTTTAACCATAGCGAAAGGATAAAACAATGAGTAAGCAATGCAAACACGATGAAAAAATCAGGGTAGATCAGGTACCTGCCTTGAAAAAGTTTCGGTTCGAGGGGCAAGACTATCAAGTAATTGCCTGGGAGCCACCCGTTGCGCTTGGCACAGCCGTATTGGCCGTTAAGTTATGTGATAAGCCGACGGTGACATTCTGGCCTTCTGATTGCCATGTCGCGCCGCTGGTCGAGGCCGACGACTCCGAGCCTGAGTTTCCCGACTTGCCCGGGTACGAGAAAATAACGGTGGACAACTTGAACAATGGGGAAACGGTACTTATAGAAGCAGCGCGCAGGCAGAATGGGTGCGATGATGCCCACTCTTTGTCTATGGAGTATATGGGACATGATAGACCCATACACCTTTTCACAAAGACCAACACCCCTTGCTACCGCCGCGCACCCGCCAAAATCAGGGCGGACCAAGTACCGGACGGCAGGAAGTTTAGGCGAGACAATGGAGATATTCACAGGCGGGTTGTGTGCCCTAGAGACGACAAGGGCAGCATT
>SDBT01000558.1_pt1 | contig 59375 bp, 54 predicted proteins | sample 2277101 | NCBI WGS metagenome assembly SDBT01 (sample SAMN10404973, study PRJNA504765) | marine sediment metagenome | isolation source: marine sediment core GS10_PC15, 103 cmbsf | place: Arctic Ocean: Southern Knipovich Ridge | collected 2010 | reverse complement strand
GCTTGCTGTCGCAACCTCGGGGTTGATCCGGGGGCCTAACGGCCCCCTCAAACAATCGGAGGCCCTGATCCAAGCTTATCCTAAGCGATTTGCTGTCCAACGATCGGGGTCCACCGCCGTGATCCAGAGCTGATCACCGAACCGGGACACCCTCTCGAAAGTGCGGAATTTCAATTGAATATCAGCCGGCTGTGTGATTTCCTCCGGGCCACAGAACGAAACAGGAGGGAATCATGAGCGACGACGTCACTTCTCGCGACCAGGTATTCGTCAAGGAACTGGTGGGCTACTTCAAGGCGGCCAATGCATACGAGCTGTTCGATGAGACCGGCCGGAAGATAGGCGAGGTCAAGGAAGACGTACCCGGCTGGTTCAAGAAGTTGCTCAAGTTTACCAACTGGAAGACCATGCTCTCCTTTCAGGTGAACTTCACCGACCTGGAGGGAAAGCAGTTCCTCAAGATCTGGCGCAAGTTCTCGTTCATGCGCTCGAACGTGTTCGCCGAGGACGCCGACGGACGCCAGCTGGGTCGCTTCAAACAGAAGCTGCTGAGCTTCGGTGGCAAGTTCGAGATCCTCGATCCGACCGGCCAGCCCATCGGCGAGGTCAAGGGCGACTGGAAGGGTTGGGACTTCACCGTGAGCGACGCCCAGAAACAGGAGGTGGGTAAGATCACCAAGAAGTGGGCCGGGATCGGCAAGGAGCTGTTCACCTCGGCCGACAACTACGTCATCTCGGTCAACCCCAACGCCTCCGTCACGCCCGACTTCCGAAAGCTGATCTTTGCGTCCGGCATCTGCATCGACATGGTGCTCAAGGAGCAGGGTCGTTGACACGGCCGGGGCGGGCCCGGGCTGATGGGACCCTTCCCGTCTACGGCGCCACCCCCGAACGCCTGGAGTGATTCCACTTAGCCGTTCTTCTCCACCTTGCGTCGCTCCTCCTCGGGCTTGTTCCAGTAGCTCTTGATGTTGAAGCCCGAGGTGACCAGGAGCTCTCCCACCTCGCCCTGCGGCACGGGCTCGAGCGTCTCCGGATCCACGGCCAGGCACCGGTAGGACCTCAGGGGCCTGCCTATCACGACAGGGCCGGGCTCCTCGTCGGGGCGGCCGTAGGCCACGTGCACGTACCCGAAGTTGGTGTCCTGGCAGACGACCGTCTCGACCCCTGCGTCCTCGATCATGTACTCCAGTTCGTGGGATGTGTAGATGGGGGAGACGGGCACCACCACCGCGCCCAGGCGCTGCACGGCGAAGTTTGCGATCACCCACTGGGGGCAGTTGGACAGGTACAGCATGACCCGGTCCTGGCGGCCCACCCCCAGGGCGTGCAGCGCGGCGGCGAACCTGTCGACCAGCTCGCGCAGCCTCCGGTAGGTGAACCGCGCGCCTAAAAAGACGAGGGCGGTCCTGTCGGGGTGCTTAGCTGCGCTGTTGGCGCCGAACACCCCCACCACCTGAAGATAATCTCATGCAGTAAGACTATAGAAGATCCTTGGGCAGATTGAATCGCCGTATGATGGAAGAGATCACCCCTTTTCTGAGTTCGGTGTTTTCCCCGTGGCATTTGACCGGGAAGGATTCGGCCCTTCCGTTGATGTCGGGATGATATATCATACGCTCGCTGCCTTTGGCCCTGTTCGTCCAGAACTCGAAATGGGTATCGTATTCCCGCAGTTTCTTGACAAGCTCACGGAACTTGTATGACTTAGCCATGAAATCGGTCGAACTGTGGACGGCTCTTGGCGATTACGTTAGCTGGCGGGATCTCTAAGCCACGGATCATGAAATCTGGCATCTTCTCCGCCTTTGCGCCAGCTCTGGTGATTGCGTCCATCAGGGTCTTGGTCTTCAACTTCTCAAACATCAAGAACCACTGCGGCTTGGCCTCCTTGAAAATCATCTCTGGTTGGCCTTTGTAGAGGGCAAAATGAATCTGCATGGCGACGAGATCCGTCAAGTCGCTCATTGCCTCGTCGAAGGTCTTGCCGTAGCCTCGAAGATCCATCTCAAGCGCCAACGCGATCCATTCGCCTTCTTCCCTATAGCCCAGTACCCTTAAGGACACCTCGGCGACAACAGGAACCTTACTGCTTTCCCGTTTCCTTTGAGGCGTTTTCCTCCGGGGCTTGCGCTTGGCTGCTGCCATCAGCCGTCCTCCTAACTCCAACGATATCATGAAATACGGCTCGTCGAGATTTTTTTGCAAGTTCTTGCAAACTCCAGGCTCCAGGACCAACGTGGTTTTTCGGGCCTAGCCAGCGCACGTGCCCCGCCCTCAGCAGCCGAAGTAGGCCGCCTTGACGTCGGGGTTTTTCAACAGATCTTCCCGGGTTCCCTCGATCACGGTGGAGCCGTTCTCCACGATGTAGGCGTAGTCCACGCAGGGCATCACGGGGCGTACGTACTGCTCGGTGACGACCACCGCGATCTTTCGTCCGGTGCAGATCGCCCGGATCGACTCCACCACCACCCGCTGGATGGCTGGCGCGAGCCCCAGCAGGGGTTCGTCCAGGAGCAGGAGCCGGGGCTGGGCCATCAGGGCCCGGCCGATGGCCACCATCTGCTGCTCCCCGCCGCTGAGCAACCCCGCGGGCCGCTTCAGGAGCCCGCCCAGGGCCGGGAACAGCTCGAGCACGTACTCGAGGGTCTGGCCGGCCTGGCGCCTGGTCGCCAGGTACCCCCCGATTCTCAGGTTCTCGATCACGCTGCTCTCGGGAAACAGCCGCCTGCGCTCGGGACAGAGCACCACCCCCAGCCTGGCCCGCTGGCTGGCCTCGAGGTGGCCGATGGCCTCCCCGCCGTAACGGATCTCTCCGAAGATCGAGATCCGCTCTCCGCCGCGCATCTTCTGCTTGCGCTGGATGTCGAGGATGATGCCCGAGAGGGTGTACATGAGGGTGGACTTGCCCGCGCTGTTGGCGCCGAACACCCCCACCACCTGGCACGCTTCGCAAGCAAGGGTCATGTTGTTGACGGCCGGCATGTTCTCGTAAAAGACCATCAGCCCCCGGGCCTCTAGACCCGCCATGCCGTCCCCTCCTCCAAGCCCAGGTAGGCCTCGCGCACCTTGGGATGGTCGATCACCTCGGACACCTCCAGCCCGCGCACCCTGCGGAGAACGAGCTGGTAGATCGCCACCCCCACCAGGGCCGCCACGGACATGGACAGGGGAACTGTCGCCCAGTAGGGGAGCCCGGCCCGGTGGACCAGGAACCAGGCCACGAAGCCCGTCAGCACGTAGATCGCCCCGTGGGCGAAGTTGGGCAAACGGCTTATGCCGTAGACCAGGGAGAACCCGAAGGCCATCAAGAGCAGGGCCACACTCTGGATGGAGCCGTATACGATGATCTCCAAGAGGTCTCACCCCCCGGGCAGCTTCATCCAGGGGGGGCAGCTTGAGCCGGCCGATCGCCCCGGCTGCGGGCCAAAACGTGACCCGCTTGCCGTCCTGCCACTGGAACATGCAGCCGATCGCCCCCTGCTCGGGGTCGGTGGAGGGGATGACCTGGTGGGTCTTGGGGTCGAACCGGATCCGGCCGTACACCCCCATCAGGTCGATCTCCTCGAGCGCCTTCACCACCGTATCGGGATCGAGGGTCCCGGCCCGCTCGATGGCGTCCTTGAGGGCGTATACCGCCATGTAGCTCGAGCTCGTCCCGTAGCCCTCGGGCTCGAGCCCCCAGCGCTTCTCGTAGGCGTCGACGAACCTCGCCGTCCAGGAGGTGATCTCGGCCGGCGCGTTGCCGCCGTTGACCGCGTTGACCACGGTGTACTCGCAGCTGCCGTTCGAGGCCTTCCAGAACCCCGGCTGCTCGGCCGCCGATATGAAGCCCAACGGGAGGCTCTCGAGGCGGAAGTCCCTCCACTGCTTCAACAGCACCACGGTCTCGGGCATGTCCATCCAGATGAAGAGCACCTGGGCGCGCTCGCGTTTCGACTTCAACAGCCCGGGGGTGAAAGCCGTGTTGCCCGTCGGGTATATCTCGTGACCCACCACCGTAAAGCCGTCCCTTTTCAGGAGCTTCTCCACGACCTCGCCTGCCTTGCGGGCGTGGGCCACGTCCTGAACCATGATGAACACCCGCTCGAGCCCTTCTTGTACCGACCCAGGAGATCCATCACCGCCAGGGCCGCCTCCGAGCGCACGGGCCCGCCCACCAGGAAGTCCACCCGGCGCTGCAGGATCAACCTCTCCACGGCCTTGATGGCGTCGTCCACGGGTACACCGGGTTCCAGGTCGCGGGTATCGATGACCTCGACCTCGAACGGGAGCACTTCGCCCCCCACGTCGACACCGCCGGCGGCATTGATCTCCTCGACGGCCAGCCGGATCCCCCGCTCGGCGTCCCAGCCGTACAGGTAGGCCGTCGAGAGGGGGGCTCCCAGCTTGATGCTCCTGGATTCCCCAGAAGGCCTCAGATGGAAGAACGCAATCGCAGCCAGGACACCGATGGCCAGCAAGGCAACGACAAGAACTGTCTTCGATATCTTCACGGCGGCCCTCCCCCTCGGGTCGGCCAACGCTACCAGGCGACACCACCCGGGACAAGGCGAGGAAAAACACAAAAACCACGCCCTACCCCTCTACGGTGCCACCCCCGAACGCTCGGAGTGATTCCATCTACACGAAGTAGTCCAGCACCTCGCTGGCGCAGGCCACCAGGACGTCCGCGCCGGCGATGGAGTGCACCTTCCAGTGGCCGGGGCTCCAGATTACCTGCAGCGCGCGGCCACAGCCGAGCATGGGGAGGAACTTCCTCCAGTTGCGAGACGGCTCGGCGTCCGAGAGCCTGACCTCCACCGGCAGCCAGGGCTCGCCGTCCAGGGTGATCAGGAAGTCGATCTCCTGCTTCTCCTTGTTGCGCAGGTAGTGGAGCTCGAACGTCCCCTCCCCGGTGTCCGTCCAGAAGTGGCAGGCCTTGAGCAGGTGGCCGGCGACCAGGTTCTCGAAGCGGGCGGCCCGCCCGGAGACCTCGGTCCAGTCCCACAGGTAGACCTTCGGCACCTGGCGCATCGAGCGCGCGATGCGCCTTCGGTACGGCCGCACCAGGTAGAGGTAGTAAAGCTCGGCCAGCATCAACAGCCAGCGCTTGACCGTGTTGTGGGCCACCTCCAGGTCCTCGCGGAGCGACGCCACGCTGAACGGCGAGCCCACCCGCTCCGGCAGCAGGGCAGCCATCATCTCCACCCGGCTCAACTCCGGTATCCGGCTCAGGTCGCGCAGGTCCTCGCGGAAGATGGCCTCGACCCGGGTCCGGCGCCAGAGCCGGGCCTTGCGTTCGTCCTGCGCCAGCAGGGGCTCGGGGAACGGTCCGTACTCCATCAGCGCCGTCAGCCGCTCGGCCTGGTCGGGCGCGGCCTCGAGCGACCTGGAAAACAGGCTGTCGAGCACCTCCCCCGGCCACACCGAATCCGGCCGCTCGAACTCCCTCAGGGAGAAGGGATGCAGCCGGAACGGGAGGTAGCGACCGAGCAGGCTGTCTGAGCCCTTGCGGTAGACCGCCAGCCGGGCGCTGCCGGTAACCAGGAAGTCGACCGGGCGGTCCAGGGTGTCGTAGATCCCTTTCAGGGTCCGCTTCCATGCCCTGGCCTTGTGGATCTCGTCCAGGATCACTAGCGGGGCACGGTCGCCGCCCTGCGGCACGACACCGGCCGGATCCTTGGCCCAGAGCCTGCGCAACTCGATGGCGTCCCAGTTCCAGTACTGCCCCGCACCGCGCTCGTCCAGCAACATCTTGGCCAGCGTGGTCTTCCCGCACTGCCGCGGGCCGGAGACGAACGCCATCTTCCGCTCTTGGAAGCAGAACTCGTCGATGGCAGGAGTCAGGTAGCGGGGCTTCATGTTCTGACCAAACTAACATCTGGCTGAAATTTGGTCAAGAGTATTTCTGACCATTTTTCAACCAGACGGCAATTTGGTCAGCAAGCGACCTCGCAAAGCGTTCCCTATTGCTTCTTCTCTGGAAATTTTCCGAATACGGCAACTGCATCACCGACATGACGCCTGATTGGTTCAATCCACAACTGCAGCAGCCAGGTAGACCGTTCTCATGACGAACAAATCCTCTCAAGACAACCCTGGGTTGCGCTTCCAGCCGGCCCTGGCCGGCGGGCGGCTGTTCATAGGCACCACCAACGGCAAGCTCATCGCCGTGGACCTGGCAGATCCCACTGCCGACGGCTGGACCATGTGGGGCGGCGGCCCCACCCACAACGGCGTGTGAACCGCCGGGGAACCAGAGGCTGGCCTCATCTAAATGAAATATCAAGGTAATTTATTATCCAATGTCAATTTTAATTGACAAGTAAGTGCTGGTGGGCCAGAGTAGATCCAAGCGAGGTGACCAGAACATGGACGTTCGACGGCTACGCGCACATCTCAAGGCGAAGGGGTGGTCGCAGGCAGAGTTGGCCCGGCGAGTGGGGGTCAGCCGCCAGGCGATCTCCCAGTGGCTCAGTGGGAGCGGGTCCGCTGGCATGAGAGCCTCGCATCTGATGAAGGTGTCGGAGGCGCTCGCAGTACCGATCCAGGATCTCACCCGGCCGCTGCCGTGCTTCGACGAGAGCCACGATCGCCTGATGGCGACGTTGCTCTGGGACTGGATCTATCCCGACCTTGATGACCTCGCCATCGCGGTCGGGCGATGGGAGCCCCGGGCTGTGGCGCGGCTGGTCGAGGTCTACGGCCTGTACGCCTCAGCCCGGATCATCGGGCAGGGTGTCTGGAGGCGGTTTCCGAGCTTCAGCCAGTTCATTCACCCGGTGCGACGTCGACAGCTTGAGGCACTTGCCGAATGGAAGCGCAACCGGACCATCAACTAGCAGCGACCGTGCTGCCCGCACCGCTCTACCGAGCGCTGGTGCACATCTTCGCTCAGGGGATTTCCGACTGCATGGTCGTGGGGGGTACCGCCCTGTCCGGCTACTACGCCGGACATCGTAGATCCGACGACCTCGATCTTTTCGTCGAGAGCGAAGTGGCGCACCGGGCTGTGGTGATGGCGATCCGCTCGCTGGAGGATCTGGGGGCCATGCTCACCGTGCAGCAGAGCACGGCGCAGTTTTACTCCGCCACCTGCACCTTGGACGCACACGACTTCACGGCGCAGGTCGTCCTCGACACCCCCCTGTTCACCACCGGTCGGGCGGTTCGGGCGGCCGACGGCGTGCACGTCGCCAATCTCCGCACCCTTCTGAAACAGAAGGCCGCGACCCTGGTGAGCCGGTGTTCCGAGAAGGATCTCTATGATCTGCGGTGGCTCTGCTCCCGTTTCCCGGAGGTCGACCCCGCCGACCTCGTCGCGCTGGGGGCCGAGATCGACGGCGGGATGACGGCGGAGGCCGCATTGATCAGCCTGGCGAGCACGAGGCTCGATCCGGCCGCGTGCGGCTTTTCGAGATCGCAATCCGCCGAGACGGTGTTCACCGAGGTGTCATCCCTGAAGAGGGCACTCGCAGCGGCTTTCGACCTGGTCGCCCGGCAACAGCCCGCCCCTGCCATCGGCACCCTGATCCGGACTCTTCGGCGTTAGCGGGGGGGGGACGGGGACACCCTCGTCACCACCCGCCTCCGCCATCTCGTCACCGCCGGCATCTGCACCCGCGTCGTCCTGGCCATGCTCACATCAGCTGGCCGCCGTCGACGTTTATCACCTGGCCGGTGATGTGGCGGGCCAGATCCGAGGCCAGGAAGGCGACCACGTTGGCCACTTCCTCGGGCTGGCCCAGGCGGCCCAGGACTATCTCGGCCAGCGAGACCTGCTTGGCCTTGTCGTCCATCTTGGCCACCATCTCGGTCTCGATCAGCCCGGGCGCAACCACGTTGGCGTTTATGTTCTTGCGGCCCAGGTCGCGGGCCAGGGACTTGGTCAGGGCGATGATGCCGCCCTTGGAGGCGGTGTAGTTGGTCTGGCCGAACTTTCCGCGCAGGCCGTTGATGGAGCTCACGTTTATGATCTTTCCGTACTGCTGCTCGCGGAAGATCGGGGCGACGGCCCTGGCGTAGTTGAAATAGCCCTTGAGGTTGACCTCGATTACCCGATCCCACTGTTCCTCGGTCATCTTCCAGATCACCCCGTCCCAGTTGATCCCGGCGTTGCACACCAGGATGTGCAGGCCGGAGAAGGTCTCGACTACTTTGTCGACCATCTTCCGGGCGTCTTCGAAGCTGGCCACGTCGGCCTGAACCGCCATGGCACCGACGCCCATGCCCTCGCACTCGGCCACGACAGCCTTGGCCTCGGCGTCGTGCCTGCGATAATTGATGGCCACGTTCGCGCCGCAGCCGGCCAGCTTCTTGGCGATGGCGGTGCCGATCCCCAGGCTGCCGCCGGTCACGATCGCGCTTTTACCCTTGAGATCCATGATCTTTGCCTCCTCGGGTCTTCTTTCTTCTTGCGAGCATCTGCCGGTGGATGGCCTGCGCCTCGGCCCACTCCTTCCGGGCCTGGTCGGTGTCCGGCTCGAACTGCGGTATGGGCAGGGGTCTTCCCTCTGGCCCGACTGCCACCATGAACAGGCTGCCCTGGCAGCACTGCCTCCGGTCCCACTTCGACTTGTCGATGGCGAACACCCGCACCTTGACCCCGCAGGTATGCGTCGAGGTGTAGACCACCCGGGCCTCGACCTCGGCGATCTCGCCCTGGAGGACCGGGGCGCTGAACTCCAGGGCGTCCAGCGAGGCGGTCACGAAGTTGCAGTGAGCGTAGCGCGAGGCGGCCAGGCCGGCCGCCAGGTCCATCAAGGACAGGATCTTGCCGCCGAAGGCGGTGCCGTAGGCGTTGGTGTCTCCGGGGAAGATCTCCTCGTGCACCGAGATCGGCGAGGTGTCACGATGCCCAGTCACTTGCCGGACACCTTGACGACCAGGCCGGCGGCGGTGTCGCCGGCCGCGCAGCCGGCGAACAGGCCGTGGCCGCCGCCCTTTACCGCCAGTTCCTCGATCAGCTCGATCAGGATCCGCAGCGCGGTCGGACCTTGCGGGTGGCCAAAGACCAGGGAGCTGCCGTAGTTGTTCATCCCGGCAAGATCCAGGTCCAGTTCCTTGGCCAGCACGATGTCGTTGACCGCGAACGGGTTGTGGGTCTTGACCGCGGCCATGTCCGAGGGCTTCAGCCCGGCGTCGTCCAGGGCGGCCCGGCCGGCCGGCACCACGGCGGCGGCCATGTAGCCCTTCTTGGCCCGGGCGGTGCCGAAGCCCACCAGCTGGATCTCGATGCCCTTGTCCGCGCTCATCTCGGCGGCCATCTCCCGGGTGGTCACGATCAGCCCGGCGTTGCCATCGGCCGGGTGAGTCTGGGAGCCGAAGGTCACCGTCCCGTCGGGCATCACCGGCTTGAGCGCCCTGAGGCCGTCCAGGGTGGTCGGGAAGATACCCTCGTCGCCGGACACGGTCTTGGCCTTCTTGCCGCGCCCCACCTCGACCGGCATCATGTAGCGCTTCTGGAAAGCGCGGTCGTCGGCCAGGGCCATCTGGTACTGCTCGTAGCGCCTGGCCGCGACCTCGTCCTGCTGCTCGCGGGTGACCTCGTGCTCGGCGGCCACGTTCTCGGCCGTCTGCAGCATGGAGTTCTTTGCCCAGGGGTCATGGCCGAAATTGTCCCAGACCCAGTCCTCGCTTCGGGGCGTGGCGCCCGGACTTTGCTGGGAGGCGAAGACCATGTGCGGGCCGTTGGAGCAGCGGTCGGCCGTGACCACCAGCGAGGCCTCGACCAGGCCGGACTCCACGTCCTGGGCGCCCAGCTTGGTGCACACCACGCCGGTGATGCAGGCCTGGCCGATCACCGGCCCGGTGATCTGGTCGTTGCCCAGCATGGCCCCGATCCAGGGGCCGCCGTAAAAGCACGACGGCTGCGGGATGGTCATGCCGAAGTACAGGTTGTCCAGGCGCTTTGGATCGATCTCGCGCAGCTCGAAGAATTTTCGTGCCGTCCGGGCGGCCAGCTCGATGGCGTGCAGGTTGGCGAAGGAACCCTGCCACTTGGAGAACGGGCTGGACCAGTAGCCGCCGTAAGGAATGAATGCTTTCGTGAAGGCCATGTGAAAACTCCTTTTCTATTTCTCTCTTAGCTGTTCTTCCATTCAGGTTTCCGCTTCTGCAGGAAAGCGCCGATGCCCTCGTTGGCGTCGGCGGTCTCCATCAGCTCCTGCACGTAGGCGCGCTCCATCTCGTCCAGCCTGACGCCCAGGTTGTCGTACCAGTCGCGGCGCGCCGCCCGGTTGGCGTGCCTGAGCGCTTCCGCGCTCTTGGGCAGGATGTGTTTTGTCAGAAACTCGTCCAGCGCTGCCTGGCCGTCCTCGGCGACCCGGTGCACCAGACCCCAGGCAAGGGCCGTCTCAGCATCGATGGAGCGGCCGGTCAGTATCAGGTCGTCGGCCCGCAGCTGCCCGACGATCCCGGGCAGGATCACGGCCGCCACCGGCGGTAGGACCGCCAGCTGGATCTCGGGCTGGCCGAACTTCGCGGACGGCTCGGCGATTATGAAGTTGCAGAACGAGACCAGCTCCATGCCGCCGCCCAGGCACTGGCCGCGCACCAGGGCCACCAGGGGAACGCCGAAGGCCAGCAGCTTCTTGAACAGGCCGTGGAAGGAGCTGATCATCTGAGGCGCCTGCTCCTTCTGGTGCTCCTCCACGCTGGCGCCGAAGCAAAAATGCTTGCCCCGGCCCTCGAACACGACCGCCTTGATGTCCTTGTGTCCCTGGTGGCGATCCAGGCAGGCCGAGATCTCGGCCATGGCGGCCGCGTCCAGGATGTTTGCCGGCGGGCTGGCCAGCACGATGCGCAGCACCTGGCCGTCGTGCTCCAGGGCGACCTCGATCTTCTTCGTCTCGGGATAGTCGGCCATGATCTCAGTCCTTGCCGGGCATGACGGCCTCGGTCAGCTCGTCGCTCCAGGCGGTGTCGGCGGCCAGCCTTTTTCGAAGCTTGACGAAGTCGATCTCGCGGCCGACCTCCTTGTTGCCCTCGTTGAAGGCCCTGAACCCGGCCCGGCCCTCGGTCATCATGTTCAGCGCCAGCCAGGCGCGGTTGGTCTCGCGGTTCCTGTCCCAGTGCTGCAGCTTGTGCTTGCGCACCGACTCGACGCTCTTGGAGATGCAGCCCGGGAAGGTGTTGAGCAGCTTGGCCGCCAGGACGTCCACGGCCTCGTCCAGGGGCGCCAGGTCGACGGTGCCGGACTTGAGCAGGGCCTTGCCCTCCCTGGCCTGCTCGCCGGTCTTGAAATCGCCGTAGACGACCCGGCCGTCCTCGATCCACTTGTCGGAGACCACCATCGGGTTGCGCACGAACTTCCCGTCGATCTTGAGGGTAGGCACGGCCTTCTGGATCAGACCGGCGCGCTCGGCCATGTAGGAGGACCAGGGCTCGCACAGGGTGCAGGACTCCATGGCGCGCTCGACGCCCACGAATAGAGCTAAAAAGTCGGTCGAGCCGCCATCGGCCACCGAGCCGTGCCTCGGGCCGGCCTGGCCGAAGTTGGCCAGGTCCGAGGCGATGGTGTAGTCGCAGGCCATGCCGATCTCCTGGCCGCCGGCGATGCGCATGCCGTTGACCCTGCAGATGACCGGCTTGTCGCAGTGCAGGATCGAGGTGACCATGTCGTTGAACAACCGCATGTACTGGCGGTACTCCTCGGGCCGGCCGGCGTAGTACTCGGCGTATTCCTTCGTGTTGCCGCCGGTGCAAAACGCCCTGTCGCCCGCGCCGGTGAAAACCGCCGCCACCACGTCGCGCGCGTTGGAGGCCCGGCGGAAGTTGAGGATCACCTGCTTGATCATGGCCGTGGTGTATGAGTTGAACTGCTTGGGATTGTTCAGAGTGATCCAGGCATTGTACAGCCCGTCGACAGTCGATCCATCGAGGTTTTTGACCGGCTTCTTCTCGAACAGCACCATCCCGTCGGAGGGGATCTCCTCGACCAGGTCGTGATTGATGAATTCCATGTGTTTCGTCTCCTTGCGCTTCTGGTTCAGTGGACCATTACCGGCCGCCTTTGGATCTCGCGGCGGTGGACCTTTTCGAACACCTGGTTGATGTCTTCGAGCGGAAACTTTTCCACAAACGGCGCCATCGGCACCTTGCCCGCCAGCACCATGTCCACGACCGGCGGATAGTACTCGGGCAGGCAGCCCCAGTTGCCCTTGGCCGAGGCGTGGAAGGCCATCAGATTGGACAGGCGCAGCTCGGGCGCGTCCATGGTGAAGCCCACCACCGACAGGTGGGCCCCGAAGGTCAGCAGGCCGAAGGCGGTCTTCTGCCCGGCCGCGGTGCCCGAAGTCTCGAAGATCTTCCACTCGGTCGGCCGGCGGCCCTGCTCTTTTACCCAGCCGGAGACCGCCTTGCGCAGATCCTTGAAGGGCATCTCGCCGGCGTTGAAGGTGACGTCAACGTACGGCTCCAGGCTGTCCAGCTTGGCCTGGTCGATGTCTATTGCGACCACCGCCGCGCCGAAGGCCTTGGCCAGCAGGGCGCCGAAGCCGCCCACCCCGCCGACGCCCACGAAGACCGCCGTGTCCTTCTCGGTCAGGCCGGCCTCCTTCATGGCCTGGTACGGGGTGGTCATGGCGTCGGCGACCACGGACAGCTCGGCCAGGCCCACCCCGCTGTCTCCAATCTCTCCGTCGGCCGTGCCGTCGGGGACCTCGCAAAGCTGGCCGGCCGGCACCACGATGTGGCTGGCGAACCCGCCGGGGATGTCGTTGCCCGGCATTTTCTGGACCCGGCAGATGTTGCCCAGCCCGCGCCTGCACACGTCGCACTCGCCGCAGGGAATCACGGCCGGCACGATCACCGCCTTGCCCTCCCAGCTCGAAGCGCCTTTGCCCGCGGCCTCGACGACACCGCTGATCTCGTGGCCCAGGGTCAGCGGCAGCGGGGACTTGGTGCGCACCCCGTCGTACAAAAAGCCCAGGTCGGTGTGGCACACCCCGCAGCCGGCCACCTCGAGCCGGACCTCGCCCTCGCCCGGATCGGGAATCGCCGTCTCGATCCGCTCGAACGGCTTGTTCTGCTCGACCATCTTCCAGGACACCATCGACATGTCGGCCCTCCTTGTTTCAGGCTGTCTTTTGCCTGCGTTCGGCCGCCACCCGGTCCGCGCACATCACCAGGTTGGCGATCGCCCGGTTGTACGGACACGGAATCCCGTGCTTCTCTCCGTACTCGGCGATCTTGTGGTTCAGGAACTCGATCTCGGTCCGGCGCCCGTCGAGCACGTCGCCGCGCATCGAGGGCATGTGGTAACCGGCCTTGCGGAAGTACCGAAGGGTGTCGTCGTAGAAGTTCTTGTCGAACTCGAATCCCACCGCCTTGGCGATCTCGATCTCCTCGGCCAGCAGCTTCTCGACCAGGTGCAGACTGGGCTCGAAGCCCATCACCTGGGCCATGTTCTGGCCGCTCAGGGCCGAGATCGGCATAAGGGCGGCGTTGCGAATGGCCTTCTCCCACACGTGCCACTGGATGTTGTCGGAGAACTCGGTGGTCAGGATCGACTCGGACATGAGCGCGGCGACTTCCCTGGCCAGCGCGTCGGCCGCGGCGTTGCCGGGCACGGCAGCGCCCACGTAGTTGGGCGGGTTGAAGAAGGTCTTCAGGATGCGACCCGGCTCGACCAGGTTGCCGGCGTAGTTTACCACCCCGCGCAGGGTGCGCTCGGGCCCGATCACATCGAGAATTCCCCGCTCGGTGTCGAGCCCGTTCTGGAAGCTGACCACGGCCCCGCCCTCGGCCAGCGCGGCGGGCAGTTCCCCGGCCACGAGCTTGACCACAGGGGCCTTGACGCACACGTAGATCAGATCGAATTTTTGGTTGTGGGCCACCGCCTCGGGGATGGACCGGTAGCTGTTCTCGAACCTGGCCGTCAGCGGCCTCTGCCCGTCGAGCACCAATCCCTCGGAGCGGATCCGGGACATGTGCTCTTCGAAGATGTCGATCAACGTAACGTCGCGGCCGGACTGGAGCAGGTACCCGCCCAGGATCCCCCCCACCGGCCCGACACCCACAATCGCGATCTTCTTCTCGCCCATGCAAAGCCTCCGCTGCCAAAGAAATCACCCCCCCGTACCTCTGTCAACGCCTGGTTTGCGACGCACCGCAACGTTGACCCCCGTCCGGGGCCCGTGGTACAAGTCTGCTCGAACAGGATCCCGACCGTCCTCGCAAGGAGAGAAAAACATGAAACTTTCCGACGTGGTATGCATCGGCGCGGCCCGCACCCCTTCGGGCTCGTTCGGCGGCTCCCTCAAGGACCTTCCGGCCTACGATCTGGGCGCGGTGACATTGCGCGCAGCCTTCGAACGGGCCGGCATCGTAGGCGAGCAGGTGGACGAGGTCTTTTTCGGCAACTGCCGCCAGGCCGGCGTGCGCACCAACCCGGCCCGCACCGCGGCCATCCGGGCGGGCGTGCCCCAGCCGGTCCCGGCCTCGACCATGAACATGGCCTGCCCCTCGGGCATGAAATGCTCCATCCTGGCCGCCCAGCAGCTCATGCTCGGCCAGGCCAAGGTGGTGGCCGCCGGCGGCATGGAGAGCATGAGCCGGATCCCGTTCTTCATCCTGGACGCCCGCTGGGAGCCGTTCAAGATGGGCGACAAGCAGATCGTCGACGGCTGGAGCGACAACATCGACCCGACCACCGGCCAGGGCATGGGCCAGACCGCCGAGAACCTGGCGGACAAGTACAAACTCAACCGCGAGGAGCAGGACCGCTTCGCCCTGGAGTCGCACCAGAAGGCCGCCCGCGCCCAGGACGAGGGCTGGTTCGACGCCGAGATCACCCCGGTCGAGGTCCCGGCCAGGAAGAAGCAACCCGCCTTCACCCTCGACAAGGACGAGACCATCCGCCGCAACTCGTCCATGGAGAAGCTCGCCAAGCTGAAAGCCGCCTTCCGCGAGGGCGGCTCGGTCACCGCCGGCAACGCCTGCGGCATGTCCGACGGCGCCTCGGCCCTGGTGTTCACCACCCGCGATCACGCCAGGACAATCGGCGCCTCCCCCCTGTTCTCCATCCAGGGCCACGCCTCGGCCGCGGTCGAGAACCACCTCATGGGCGAGGGCCCGGGAATCTCCATCCCCAGGGCCCTGGACATGGCCGGCCTGAAACTCCCCGACATGGACCTGATCGAGATCAACGAAGCCTTCGCCGCCCAGGTGCTCTCCAACGTCAAGCAGCTAGAACTGGACATGGACAAGCTCAACCCGAGCGGCGGCGCCATCGCCCTGGGCCACCCGGTGGGCTCGTCAGGCTCCCGCATCGTGATCACCCTGTACTACGCCCTGAAACGCCTGGGCAAAGACCTGGGCGTGGCCGGCATCTGCGGCGGCACCGGCGTGACCTGCGCCATGGTGATCAGGCGGGAGAGCTGACCCGCCGGCCGTATCGCCAGAGGGAAAGATGGTATGCTGTAAGCGAGGAGGGTGTGATGCGCAAATCATTTACCCTGGAATACTGGATAGATGATGGTTGGTACGTCGGCAGACTCAAGGAGGTCCCCGGAGTCTTCAGCCAGGGGGAATCTTTGGCCGAGTTGGAAGAGAACATTCGTGACGCCTATCAGCTTCTCCTCGAAGATGACCAGGAGTCAGCACGCCCGGATGTCAAGACCAAGGAGATCGAGGTTGGAGCGTGAAGAGAAAAGCGTTCATTCGCGAGTTGGTCAAGGCAGGCTGCTATTTCAAAAGGCCTGGAAGCAGCCACGATATATACAAATCCCAGGACAGGCCAGAAGGCGCCGGTCCCCCGTCATACTGAAATCAAGAATAGCCTCTGTGACCTTATTCGCAAGCAGCTCGGCCTGAAGTAAGAACTTAGTAGTGATATCTCGTCTGCAGGAAGTCGATGCGATCATCAGATATGAGGTAGACGAAGCGGTGTTCCTGAGTCAGCCGGCGAGACCACATTCCCGGGGTGAGGTATTTGAGATGTTCCGGTTTGCCGATTCCCGAAAATGGATCTCTAAGGGTTTCCTCTACCAGTCTAAGAACCCGTAAAGCGACCTTACGGTCAGTTTCCACCCAGTAGCGAAGGTCCTCACGGAATTCCTTCTGAAAGACTGCCACTCGCTTGCGGGGAGGCCGTCTTCTTCTACGCTCCATCAATGCCTACCTGCCTTGCCAGCTTCCGAAGCGTAGATGGCGCCGTCGTTCCACGCCGCGCTCTCTCAAGAGCCTTCAACAGGCGTTCGGCATTCTTCGGGGAACGGAGCAAGTGGGCCGTCTCAACAAGGGCACTCAACTCTTCTGCTGCGACGAGCGCGACATCTTCCGCGCCTCTCCGATGGATAATAACCACGCCTCGATCAGCGGTCACCTGATCGCAAAGGGAGGCAAAGTTTGCCCTGGCAGCGGTGTAGGTTGTTGTATTGGTTTCCATATTTTTTCCCTCCTAGCTGTACAGGTATAGTGTACACCTTCCGGGTTGGAAGGTCAAGAGGGTGTCTCGGGCCTACGGAAATCTCTTGACGAACACCTCGAACAGCCCGGCTCCGCGGGTGGATCTGCGAACGCCGCTGCATGTGCAATGGCCAAGGGGAACACGAGCCACACGATGCCCTTCGCCTTTTCGGTAGCCATGAGCTCCTCCTTGATCGACCGGAGCATAACCAGCAGATGTTTCGGAGGGCAAGGTGATTCTCCACCGGTTGACAGGTCCTTTCCGGGGTGGGATAAAAGGCTGGATATGGAGGTGTTTTGCCCATGAGCGAGTCCGAGAAGAAACCCGTCAAGATCGCCGCGGCAAAGACCATGAAGAAGATAATGGCCGACCATTTCCTTTCGGTGGACGCGGCCTCCAGGGACCCGCAGCGTCGCGTGGCCTGGTGCACCAGCGTGGGCCCGGCCGAGTTGCTCCAGGGGTTCGGCTTCGAGGTCTATTACCCGGAGAACCACTCGGCCATCCTGGGCGCCATCCGAAAGGCCACCGACTACATCCCCTACGCCAACGCGACCGGCTACTCGCCGGACATCTGCTCCTACCTGACCGCTGACGTGGGCGCCTTCCTGCAGGGCTACACCCCGCTGACCAGGGCCTACGGGATCGAGTCGGTGCCCAGGCCGGACGTGCTGGTCTACAACACCAACCAGTGCCGCGACGTGCAGGACTGGCTCATGTGGTACGGCCGGCACTGGGACGTGCCCGTGCTGGGGATCGAGACCCACCGCAACGTGGGCGAGGTGACAAGGGACCACGTCGATTCCATCGCGGCGCAGATCAGACACCTGGCCGAGCAGCTCGAGCCCATCGCCGGCAAGAAGCTGGACATGGACCGGTTCCGCGAGTCGGTGCGCCTTTCGAGGCACTGTTCCGAGCTGTGGGAGAAGGTGCTCAGGACCGGCGCTGCAAGGCCCTCGCCGCTCACCTTCTTCGACGGCACCATCCACATGGGCCCGGCCGTGGTGCTGCGCGGCACACAAATTGCGGTTGACTACTACGAGGAACTGCTGGCCGAGTTGGAACACAGGCTGGCCGACAAGGTCGCCGCGGTCGAGGGCGAGAAACACCGCATCTACTGGGAGGGTATGCCGGTCTGGGGCAAGCTGCGGGCCTTGAGCGAGCAGTTCCTCGAGCTTGCCACCTGCGTGGTGGCGTCTACATACTGCAACTCGTGGATCTTCAACCAGCTCGACCCCGAAGAACCCTTCGAGTCCATGGCCCGGGCCTACACCGAGCTGTTCATCGTGCGCTCCGACCCGGTCAAGGAGGACTACATCGCGTCGATGTGCGGGGACTACCACGTGGACGGGATCCTGTACCACGACGCCAGGACCTGTCCCAACAACTCCAACAGCCGCTACGGCATGCCCCAGCGCCTGACCGGGCGGCTGGGCATCCCGCACCTGGTGATCGACGGAGACCTGAACGACCTGCGCTGTTACTCCGAGGAGCAGGCCAGGACCAAGATCGAGGCGTTCGTCGAGCAACTGTCACAAGGCTGAGGATGAAGCTGTTCGCAGGAATCGACGTGGGATCCACGGCCACCAAGGCCGTGGTCCTCGACGAGCAGCTCGAGGTGGCCGGCCGGGGACACGCCCATTCGGCCGCCGACTTCGCCGCGGCCGCCCGAGCCGCCTACGACGCCGCTCTGGCCGAGGCGAAAACAAAAAAAAGCCAGGTGGTCTGCGTGGTCTCGACCGGCTACGGCCGCGGCAACGTGGAGTTCGCCCACACCAGGCGCACCGAGATCGACTGCCACGCCCGGGGCGCATATCACCACTTTCCGCGCGCCATCACCGTGGTGGACATCGGCGGTCAGGACAACAAGATCATCGAGATCGACGACGCGGGCAAGCGGGTGAACTTCTCCATGAACCGCAAGTGCGCCGCGGGCACCGGCTCGTTCCTGGAGGAGATGGCCCTCAGGCTGAAGATCCCCATAGAGCGACTGTCGGAGATGGCTTCGAAGAGCACCGACCACTCGGTCAGCATCGGCTCGTACTGCACCGTGTTCGCCATGACCGAGATCCTGGCCAAGATCCGCGCCGGGGTGAAGCCCGCCGACCTGATCCGGGCCGCCCTGATGTCGGTGGCCCGCCGGGTTCTCGAGGCCCACGCCTCCGCCGGCGACGTGGTCGCCACCGGGGGAGTCGTGGCCCATAACCCGCTCATGCGCGACATCCTGGCAGACATCCTTGACACCGAGGTTCTCTTACCTCCCTACCCGCAGCACGCAGGCGCCCTGGGCGCGGCCCTGACCGCCGCCCGAATCACCCGAGAGGAGAACGGAGATGGCTGATATTTCTGTTCTGGACGCGCTCTTCCGCCCTGAGGGAATCGCCATCATCGGGGCATCCAACCGGCCGCTGACCATCGGCAACCGGGTGATGACCAACATCATCCGCTACGGCTACAAGGGCCCGGTCCATCCGGTCAACCCCAAGGACGACATGGTCCTGGACCGGCAGGCCTACAAGTCCATCCTCGACGTCCCTGGGCAGATCGACCTGGTGCACGTGATCGTGCGCAACACCCTGGTGCCCCGCGTGATCGAGGACTGCGCAAAAAAGGGCGTCAAGGTAGCCATCGTCAACTCCTCGGGCTTCAGGGAGACCGGCCCCGAGGGCGCCGAGCTGGAGCGCCAGATAGTCGAGCTGGGCATGAAGCTGGGCATCCGCCTGTTCGGGCCCAACTGCCAGGGGGTGATGAATTCGGACCCCGAGGTCAGCCTGTACTCCAACTTCACCTTCGCCCGGATGAGTCCCGGGCACGTGTCCATCGTGGCCCAGGGCGGCGGGGTGGCCGAGGTGATCAACAACTACTTCGGCATGAACGGCGTGGGCCAGCGCATGTATGCCTCGAACGGCAACGCCTGCGACATCTCCATCCCGGAGATCATCGAGTACTACGGCCGGGACGACCAGACCAACGTGATCGTGCTGCACGTGGAGAGCTTCGACGACCCGGACGGTTTCCTCGATCGGGTGGCGCCGGTGGCTGCGAGAAAGCCCATCCTGGCGCTCAAGTCCGGCACCACCCCGGAGGGCGCCCGGGCGGTCAGCTCGCACACCGGCGGGTTGATGGCCCAGGACACCACCTCGGACGCGCTGTTCGACAAGTGCGGGGTGCTGCGGTTCTCCTCGCTGGCCGAGCTGTGCGAGGCGGCCGAGGCATTCAACGGCCAGCCGGTGCCCCGCGGCGATCGCATCGGCATGGTGACCAACGCGGGCTCGCCGGCCATCATCGTCACCGACGAGGCGGTCAAGGCCGGGCTCAAGGTGCCCGACCTGAGCGACTCGTCCAGGGAGTTCCTGGGTAAGCGACTGCAGTCGATCGCCTCGATCGCCAACCCGATCGACATGATGGCCACCGCCTCGGGCGAGGATTTCAGCGCCTCGCTCCAGACGCTGCTCGACGACCCCAACATCGACGCTGCGGTGATCTGCTTCATGACCCCGTTCTTCGTGGACACCCTCGGCATCGCCGCGGCCATCGAGGAACAATCACGAAAGACCGAAAAAACCGTAATCGCGGTGGCCATGACCAACCCGGACGAGAAGCCCGAGTGGCGCGAGACGGTCGAGCGGGTGCGCGCCGCCGGGGTGCCGGTCTACTACTTCCCCGAGGCGGCAGCGCGCGTGCTGTACAACATGAACCGCTTCCGGCTGCTGCGCGACCGGCCCCGTACCGGTCCCCCGAAGCTGGACGTGGACCGCGACGCCGCGGTGAAAATCCTCGCCGACGCCAGACCCGGCCCCGACGGCTTTTTGCCCGCGGCCGACGCCAACGCGCTGCTCGGCGCTTACGGCATTCCGCTGGCGGACGAGCGCCGGGGCGAGTCGTGGAAAGAGGTCGAGGCGGCCGCCTCCGAGCTGGGTTATCCGGTTGTGCTCAAGGCCGAAGCGCCCGATCTGGTCCACAAGACCGACGCCGGCGGGGTGGCCCTCGACCTCGCCGACGAGGGCGCCCTGAATGCCGCCTTCGATGCCATGGCCGACAGGTTCGGTCACGTGACCGACCTGGGATATCTGGTGCAGAAGCAGCTCCCGGCCGGCCTGGAGGTGATCGTGGGCGGGGCGCCCGCGGCCGGCAGCGGCAGGATGGTCATGTTCGGTCTGGGCGGCATCCACGTCGAGGTATTCAGGGACGTGACCTTCAAGCTGGCCCCGCTCTGCCGCCCGGAAGCCGAGGAGATGCTGGCGTCCATCCGGTCATCCGCCTTGCTTCACGGTGTACGCGGCGAGCCCGGAGTGGACCGGGAGGCCCTGGTGGACGTGCTGCTGCGGGTCTCGAGGCTGCTCGCCGACCTGCCGGCCGTGGCCGAGCTGGATCTCAACCCGCTGATGGCCTACCCGAGAGGCGAACCCACCGTGGTCGTGGACGCGCGCATCAGAGTCGCAAACGGCTGAACGAGAGAGGCGACATGGCCAACTGGCTGAACCTGGGCGAGATGCTCAAGCTAAACGCCCGCAAGTATCCGGACGTGGTCTGCCTGATGGACGCCGAGCGGTCGTTCACCTTTCCCGAGACCAACCAACGGGTCAACCGGTTGGCCCACGGCCTGATGGGGCTGGGGCTTTCCAAGGGCGACAAGGTATCGGTGCTCCTCGAGAACTGCGTCGAGTTCGTCGAGATCTACCTGGCCGCGGCCAAGTGCGGCCTGGTGGTCAACCCGATCAACTTCCGGTTGGTGGGCCCGGAGATCGCATACATCGTCGACCACGCGGACTCCAGGGCGTTCGTGGTTCACGACGAGTTCTGCCCCACGGTGGACGGCGTCCGCGACGAGCTGAAGCAGATCCCCGCCGACCGCTACATCTGCGTGGGCGAGCCCACAAACGACTACCGGCCGTTCGAGAGCCTGATCGAGGGCCAGAGCGAGGACGAGCCCGGTGTCGAGATGAGCCCGGCCGACGCCTGGGTGCTGCTGTATACCTCGGGCACCACCGGCAAGCCCAAGGGCGCGGTCCGCTCGCACGAGTCCTACGTGGCCTTCTACCTGATCAACGCCATCGACTTCGACTTCCGGCCCGGCGAGCGAGTGCTCAACGTCATGCCCCTGTGTCACGTCAACACCACCTTCTTCACCTTCACCTTCACCTACATCGGCGGCACCACCTACGTGCACCCGGCCCGCAGCTTCAAACCGGTCGAGATCCTGCGGATCATCGACCGGGCCGGGATCAACTTCATCTCCCTGATCCCCACCCACTACGCGCTGATGCTCGCCGTCCCCGACAAGGAACGCAAGAAGCACGACGTTTCCTCCATAACAAAACTGCTGTGCTCCAGCGCGCCGGCCCGCATGGAGCACAAGAAGGCGATCATGGAGTGGTTCGATGGCGTCCAGCTCTACGAGGGTTACGGCTCGACCGAGGCGGGCATCGTCACCACCCTGATGCCCGACGAGCAGCTGACCAGGCTGCGCTCCATCGGCCGCGAGAGCCTGGGCACCGACGTCGTCAAGATCCTGGACGAGGACAAGCGCCCCGTGCCCCGCGGCCGGATCGGCGAGATCTACAGCCGCGGCCCGATGATGTTCGACGGATACCACAAGGACCCCGACAAGACCGCCGAGTCCTTCTGCGGCGAGTGGTTCTCGGCCGGCGACATGGGCTACCAGGACGAGGATGGATTCTTCTACCTGGTGGACCGCAAGAACAACATGATCATCACCGGCGGCGAGAACGTCTACCCGTCCGAGGTGGAGAACGTGCTCTGCTCCCACCCGGCCGTGTTCGACGCGGCCGTGATCGGAGTGCCTGACCCCAAGTGGGGCGAGGCGCTCCGGGCGGTGGTGGTCCTGAAGGAAGGCATGACCGCCGGCGAGGACGAAATAAGGAAATTCTGCCGCGAGCGGCTGGCCGGCTACAAGCGCCCCAAGTCGGTGGACTTCATCGCGCCCGAGGACATGCCGCGCACGGCCACCGGCAAGATCCTGCACCGCGTCCTGCGCGAACGCTGTTCGGATGCGGAAGGAACGAGCTAGCTCACCAGTCCTCGCCGATGTAGCCGTAGTAGCGTCCCAGCCAGTAGGGCAGCAGGTAGTCGCAGCCGGTGCGCTCCTCGCCCGAGTCGTTCCCGCCGTCCAGCTCGTACGGGTTGCGGTGCCAGATGACCATGTCGGGCTTTCTCAGGTTTGACGGCAGCGGGTAGAGGGACTCGTCCGCCCGGTCGAGGTTCTTCTCTATGTCGGGATCGGTGGAGTTTTCGACCCGGCGGTCGCGCAGCGGGGGATCCGGAAAGACCACCACCTGCCACAGGGCCTCGCGGAGCCGCTCCGGGTCGTGCTGGCCGGCCGAGAACAGGTACCATGGGGTCTTGACCGGGTTGGCCTCGGCGATCGCCTTGCGGTTGGGGGTATTGTCATCCTTGACGTTGAGCCACAGGGTGTCGCGGAAGATCTCCACGTACTGCTCGCGCAGGTCGGGGTCCTCCTCGAGGCGCATCAGGTGGAACCAGTTCTGGTAGACCAGGTAGACGTTGTACCACTTGGTCGCGTAGCCCATGTAGACCCACTGGTAGTCGCGCATGGCGCCGACGTAGTCGCGCTCGAAGGCCAGCTCGCGGTAGTGGTCGTCGAAGCGCTGCTCGCCCGAGACGTGGTGGGCGGCCTTGAACCAGGCCAGGGTGCAGACCGCGTTCATGCCGTTGTCGATCGGCAGGCCCTCTAGCAGCTCACCGTCCATGTCGCCGTGGGTGGTCGTCTGGCCGTCCGGATCGACGATCTTCAGTCCGTGGTCCCAGACGTGGTCGGCCAGGTCCACCAGGAAGTCGCGCGCGTCGGCCCGGGCCTGCTCGTCGTCCACCAGGTCGTATGCCATGGCCACCCCGTTGACCGCGCCCGAGACCTGGTCGCGGCTGGTGTCGGCCCTCCAGAAGTAGTCGGCGAACTCCCCCTGGCCGCGGTGCTTGTTGGGGTCGGTGTCCACGTCGTCCCAGTAGCCGTCCTGCATGGGCCAGTCGCGGTGGGCGTAACACCGGCCGATCAGCCCGGGCACGCCGGTCACACGCTGGAAGAATCGCCAGCCGGCCAGGTGGTCCTTGATGTGCGCGAGCGCCTCGGGTGTTCGAGTGACCGCGTAGCGCAGGGCCATGGCCTGGGTGCACTGGCCCGACTGGAAGGCGCAGTCGCCGCATGTGGAGTAGCGCAGGTTCCCGCCCGGGTCTTCGGGAGTGAGGCTGTTGAACGACAGCCCGTGGGTGTAGTGGCGCTGCTCGTACACCTGCTGGTACCCCCCGGCCCGCACTGCCAGCGGCCCCGGGCTGCCCGGCGCGCCGACCCGCACCCCGAAAAGCTCGCAGGCCTCAGTAGAGGCCGCGTCGGTCGCGCACAGCACGAAGTACGAAAACCCGTCCTCGCCGGCCGTGCCCGAAAGCACGCCAGAGTCCCCGTCGAGCGCCATCCCCTCGGGAAGCTCCCCGCGAATCACCCGCCAGTCACCATAGGGCTCCTGCCCTCCGGCCCCCTGGAAGGCGTGCTCGTACGCCACTTGGGGATTGGCCAGAGGAGGAAACTCCTTGACCAGACGGAACGGGCCGGGCTCCTCAGGGTCATTCCCATCGCCTGAACATGCCGGCACCACCAGACAAAATCCCAACAAATAAACTACGAACCTCATGGCACACCCGCTTTCAAAGGTCGTCATTCCCGAACCATTATAAGGCAGAATTCTCCTGGCTTCCCCGTTCTCTTGACAGTAAAATATAATATGTTGTAAATAATAGGTATGAACCAGTTTTCGAAGCAGCTCAAGCTAGCCCGAAAGGCCCAGGGGTTGACCCAGGTGGAACTAGGGCGACTCGCGGGAGTCAGCCTGCCCACAGTCCAGAACGTGGAGTCGGGCAGGGCCAACCCATCTCTCTCCACGCTCGAAAGCCTGCTCGACGCCCTGGGTCTTGCCGTCTGTCTCGAGGACAAGCGAGCCGACTGGGACTTGCTGTCCGCCCTAGGGCTCCCCCTTTTCTCCAAAGAGACCAAGAGACCGCGAGCCAGCGTTGAGCTGCTCCTTTCCAATCTCCGCCTGGCCGCCCTGGAACTGGTCCGGGACGGCGATCTGGGCGACCGCGAGCGCAAGCTGGAGAGCTTTCAGGCTCTCCTGCTCGCCCTCGAGACCTACTTTCCGACCTTCTACCGAAAGCGGCTCGGCAAGTCGCCGATCTTCGGATCGCTTTTCCCCGACAAGCCCTCCGGCAGGGTGATCAAGCTGAAGCGCATCGCCGGACGGGCACTGGCGGAATATATGTGAAAGTCCTCGATATAAAAATCCTGACCAGGTTCCTGAGGCTTGCCGGCGACGAGCTCACTGGAGACTGGGTCGTCATCGGCGGCGTCGTCCTGCCGCTGCTCGGCATTCAGCTTCGGGTGACCAACGACATCGACATCGCCGGCCCCCGGGACGCGGGCAACGAACAGACGCTGGTCCTGATGGAGATCGCGCGCAGGTTGGGGCTGCCCGTGGAGACCATCAACCAATCGGGTGCCTACTTCCTCTACCGGATCAAGGGCTGGAAAAAATCACTTGTTCCCCTGCACCATGGCAAGAGCGCGACGATTCACCGGCCCGATGTCACTCTTTTCATCCTTCTGAAGCTCACCCGTTTTTCCGAATCGGATCTGACGGACTGCCTGGAGATGTTGAAGTTCGCCAGGAGGCGGAATGAACGGCCCGACGTCGCAAGGATTAGAAAGGCCGTAAGGAAACTCTTCAGGCAGAACCCGTCCGAGATGAAAGAAGTGCGCCTGAACGCGCTCCTGGACGCACTCACAGCTTGACGTAGACCGTCAACCCCACGGCCAGGAGCATGAAGGCGATGCCTGCAAGGCCGATCACCAGCGTGACCGCGGACGGGCGCATGCGCGGGTCGTCGATGTGCTTGACCACGCAGTACAGGTTCAGTCCGTATAGCACCGGCGCCACGGCCAGGCTGATCAGCGCCACCACCATGACCAGCTTGACCGGGTTGCCCACCCAGACCAGCATGACCGCCGCCAGCACGGCCGAGCACAGCACGAACCCGCCGTAGGTGAGCTTGCGGATCCTCTCCAAGGCCAGCCGGGCGCGCAGCGCTGCCAGCGCTTCGGCGAACGAGCGCGAGAACCCGTCGATGACCGTGTACGAGGTCGAGAACATGGCGAAGAGCGCCGTCAGCATGAACACGTGGTACATCCAGCGGCCCAGCACGTTCGTGTAGGCCGTGCTGAGGGCCTCGACGAAGCCGACGCCCTGAAGCGCCAGGCCCTGTCCGGTCAGGTGGGCCGCGCCCATGCACACGAACATGATCCCGGTCAGCAGCGACAGGCCGTAGCCCACCCGCAGGTCGGTCAGCGATGTTTTCAATTTGTCGAGCCTCTGCTGCGGCCCGGAGCCGGACAGTCCCAGTCGCTTGAACTTCTCCAGCGACCAGAACGAGTGCCAGACCGACACGTCGATCCCGGTCGGCATCCAGCCCAGGATGGCGGCCACCAGCACCAAAGAACCATCCGGCAGCGAGGGCACCACCAGGTGGCCGAGATCGGAAGGCTGCGGGAACACCGGCACGAACGCCAGCAAGGTGGCCAGGGCCAGGACGGCCATCATAAGTTTGTTGATGTGATCCAGCCAGTTGAACCCGCCGGCGAACAGCAGCCCCACCACGGCCGCGACCACGATCACCGAGAAGATCTCGGTGTTGAGCGACCCGGTCCAGGTGTGCAGCACGCACCCCGCCACGCTGACAACGCCGGCCAGCACCCCGACACCCTGCAGCACGGTAGACCCCAGGAACATCCACAGCGCCCAACCCCTCGGCCCGGGCACCCGGGCGTACCCGGCGAGCAGGTTCTGGCCCGTGGCGGCCGCGTAGCGCGGGCCGAACTCGAAGGCCGGGTATTTGAACAGGTGCGCGGCCAGTACCAGCCACAGCAGATGGTATCCGAACAGAGCCCCTGCCTGGGGGCTTAGCACCAGGTGCGAAGCCCCGATGCTGGTGGCCGCCAGCAGGATCCCCGGCCCCAGCCTGTGCCAGATGTTCGTCTTGGACATGGCCCCCAGGAATAGTCCAGCCGGGGGAACGGATCAAGCCTTCGGGGTGACCAGCAGCTTGTGTCGGGTTTCGCCGGGGGCTACCATGCCCCTGGCCGGTGCGGTACCACCGGCCGTTGAGCTCGCTTCGAGGGATGGCGCGTGACGGCACCGATCGAAAACCAGCCAGGACCCGGGACCGCCGAGGACCAGCTGCTCCGGCGCGCCGGGCAGGCCGAGGCCGAGCAGGCCCGGCTCGGGCGCCGGGCCGGCTGGCTGGCCCACCTGCGGCTGATCCTGTTCCTGACGGCCGCGGGGTGTGCGGTGGCCGGCCTGTGGAGACTGGACCGGCCTTCGGTGGGGTTGTTGGTGGTGGCCGGTCTGGCCCTGGTGGGGTTCGTCGCCGGGGTGGTGATCCACGACCGGGTCGAACGGGCCCTAGCGCTGGCCATCGGCCTGGCCGGGATCAACCGCCAGGGGCTGGCCCGGCTGGCCCGGGACTGGGACGGGTTGGACCCCGGACCGGCGGAAGTGGCCCCCGGGTCCACCGAGCCCGGGGCGTTGGAGCGGGCCGGAGACCTGGATCTGTTCGGCCGGGGCTCGCTGTTCCACCTGGTGTGCGCCGCCAACACGGCCGCGGGCCGGGAATGCCTGGCCCGGTGGCTGCTCGAGCCGGCCGGACCCGACCGGGTGGCCGAGCGGCAGCAGGCCGTGGGCGAGCTGGCCTCCCGGCTGGACTTCCGGCAGGAGCTCCAGTGGCTGGGGGAGCGGTTGGCCGCAGACGACCTGGATCTGGCCCCGGTGCTGGCCTGGGCCGAGTCGGAGCCCTGGCTGCGGCCCCGTAGTTGGCTGGTCTGGCTGACCCGGGGCCTGGGCCTGGCCACCCTGGGGCTGCTGGCGGCCGATCTGACCGGTCTGCTGGGCCCGCCCCTGTGGCTGGCCCTGGCCGTGGTCAACCTGGTGTGGACCGCGGCGTACGCGGGCCGCCTGTCCCGCTCGTTCGGCGCCGTGTCCGGCAAGGCGCGGGCCTTCGAGAGCTACGCCGCGCTGTTCGCCGCCCTGGAGCGGCAGGGGTTCGAGAGCCGGGCGCTGCGAGAGCAGCAGGCCCGGACGCGGACCCAGGGGCTGAGCGCCGCCCGCCAGATGGCCCGGCTGGAGGGCATCCTGGGCTTCGCCGACCTGCGCCGCTCGGCCATGGCCTGGCTGCCGATCCAGGCGCTGTGCCTGTGGGATTTCCTGTGGCTCGAGCGGCTCGAGCGCTGGCAGGAGCAGGCCGGGCGCGCGGTGCGCGCCTGGCTCGACGCCCTGGGGCAGGTAGAGGCCTTGGCCTCGCTGGCCGGGCTGGCCCACCTGCACCCGGACTGGGCCATGCCCCGGGTCGAGGCCGGGGCGCAGGGTGAGATCGACGCCCGAGCCCTGGGCCACCCCTTGCTCCCGCCCGGGCGCTGCGTGACCAACGACGTGCAGCTCGGCCCGCCGGGCACGGTGCTGCTGGTTACCGGTTCGAACATGGCCGGCAAGAGCACCCTGCTGCGCGCCGTGGGGGTCAACCTGATGCTGGCCCAGGCCGGGGCCCCGGTCTGCGCCCGGGCCCTGCGCCTGCCCCCGGTGCGGCTGGGCACCTCCTTCCGGGTGAGCGACTCGCTGGCCCAGGGGGTCTCGACCTTCATGGCCGAGCTGCAGCGCCTGCGCCAGGTGGTGGACCTGGCCGAACGGGCGACGGGCGACGGCCAACCCCGGGCGGTGTTCCTGCTCGACGAGATCCTGCTGGGCACCAACGTGCGTGAGCGGCAGGTGGCCGTGCAGCGGGTGCTCACCCGGCTGTTGGACCTGGGGGCCATCGGCGCGGTGGCCACCCACGACCTGAGCCTGGCCGAAGCGCCCGGGCTGAAACAGGCCTGCCGGCCGGTGCACTTCTCCGAGCGGTTCGAGCCCGGCCCCGACGGGGCCGAACAAATGACCTTCGACTACCGGCTACGCCCCGGCGTCACCCCCACCAGCAACGCCCTCAAGCTCCTGCGACTCGTCGGCCTGGACGACCCGGACGCGGACCAGGCCACCGAATAGGGTCGCGAGCTGGGCCCTGGGCGGCTGTCGTCGACTCCTGTTCGGTCAGGCGACCGCATCTTCTTCGCTGAAGGACTTGAGCGAGCGTTCGTATACCAGCTCTTGTGCGAACGAATCGAAGAGGAACGAGATGCGATCCTTGAGTGCGGCCGCGCCAAAGGAGGTGGCGACCGATCGCAGTAGCACGTTGAAGTAGCTCGATGAGACTCCACGCATGCCTCTCAAGGAGACGATGACTTTTTCCTGGTCAGCGAGTTTGTCCAGTATCGCAGATGCAAGGCGCTCGGCGCTCTGCACCATGTTCTCATCCGGATCGGTGAAGTCAGCGGCTTGAAAGGCGACCTCATTCATTCGCGCCTCCATCGATGGCGTCCTCGCTCTTGGTGCTCAGCGAGAAGAAGACGGCTGTTCCTGGAATGTAGAATCCCACTTTCCTGAAGCGCGGATCTCGTCCCGGTCTGAGATCGGCAAGGCCCCCACCGGTGAAAATGCTCAGCCTTCCCGCTTTCATGGTGATGATTCTGGCCAGGTTGCTGATCCCGACTCCCATGTTTCGCTTGAATGACTTCGACGAGTAGTTGCCCTCGAAAACGCACTGCAAAGCCTGGACCGATGAGGTGACGTGTGGGTATCGCCGAACAAGCGTTTGCTTGATCCCCAAGCCCCTATCCACAATCGCGATACGCACCTCTTTTGCGGCAGCCGCGAACCGGGCACACCAGACTCCGCCGATCTCCGAGCGGGCGTGATCTTCGATGTTCTGGATCACTTCGTTCATGCAGAGACGCAGGTAGTCCTCTTCATCAGTTGCCAGGTCCGTGTGTCTTCTTACCAGGTCGATGACCGCGTTTGGCTCTGTCCAAACTGCTCCGGCGAGACGGCGGAGTGGGACGGTTTCAGACTTCGGATGATTAGGCTCGGCAGCGGGGGCTCCCTCGATGAAATGGGAGAGATTCGAAAACGAGCAGAATGCCTTGAGTGGCGGCGGACCCTCGGGTAGTAAGATGGCCGGAGCCTGTCCTCGCCTCTTTCCCTCAAGCCACGTTGAGTATAGAAGTGCTGCAGCATCCGGGCCCAGGTACTGGCACATGGAAAGATCGATCGTCCAATGCTGAACACCATCCAGCTCCAGGACCGGTTGGACCCGTGTCAGAAAAGCCTTCACGGACTGACTGTTGTCGTTGACGTTGAAATCCACCGTGCAGTGAACAGAGTCTGACATGATTCCTGAACTCCGGGGCGCTCGGTGTTGCCACCCATGCAGAAAACATACAGTGGAATCGAGTGCCAAAGCAACCACACCTCGCCTTACATGGCTACCATCCTCTTGCGCGTGGTCTGGAGACCGATGCGGTCGAACCAGGCGGGCGATGAGCTCCAGGATGCGCTCGCCGAAGTCGGCGGCCTTGGCGGGGAACGGATCAAGCCTTCGGGGTGACCAGCAGCTTGTTGCCCTGATCGATCACCGTGAACTTACCGTCACCGCGCGCCACCCGCTCGTCCACCCAGGCCTGGACGTCGGTCGCCACCTTGAACCCGCCCGGTTCGAGCACGTCGGCGCCGAGCTGGCTGTGGATCCAGACGCCCACCTGCTGGCCCTTGAGCAGGCGCAGCACCCGGTCGGTCTTCCACAGGTACAGCTCGAAGTTTTCCGCGATCTCCTTACGGCCCTGCTCGAGCGGTAAGGGCATCAGCCGGACCAGGTTGTCCCAGAACAGTTCTTTCGTCTTGACCCCCGGCGCCAGTCCGCGCACCTCGGCCGGCAGCTCGGGACGACCGTTCAGGGGCGCGATCACCAGAGCTTCGCCCCCGTCAGCGATCGCGCCCTTGAGCGCCAGGTCGAAGCAGTTCTGGGTGCCGTACAGGGCCTGGGAGGCGGGCGGACCGCCCGGGGAGATGATCACGTACCTGGCGGGCTCCACCTCGAAGGCCATCATCTCGTCCACGACCCCGATCATCTCCCGGCACACCTCGGCCGGATCCCCAGCCCTGACCCAGAATATCTCTTGATTCGCCGAGACCATATCCAGGACGAAGGTCTGCACCTCCTGCTCGACCACCCATCCGTCGACCGTGACCAGGAAGCGCTCGGAGATCCGCCTGGCGTCGCGAGTGTCCTCGGCGAACGGGTTGGAGCGCCGATCGGCCCGCGCGTGCCAGGGACTGCGGCCCCCGCCCGAGTCAGGGTGCAGGGCCCGGATGTGGTGCTCGACCACCGTCTTGCCCGAGCTCAACCCGGGCAGAATCTGCTTGTCCACGCACGAGTAGCCGTTCAGGTAGTGGTGCTTGGACTCGTGCCCGTACACCCGCAGGTCGCACTCCATCAACTTGCGGTTTACCAGCAGGTGAGTTCCGCGCTCGGTGGCGCCCAGGTCCGCGAACTCGGCCTTCTCCGAGTCGTGCGCCACGTACTCGATCTCCACACCCAACCTCTCCGAAGCCTCCCGCACCCACCCCGCGGCCGCCTTGGCGTACACGTCCGGCCGGTGGGTCCCGGTGGCGCACAGCACCCGGATCGACTCCGCCCCTCCTTGAACCACCTCATCCAGCAACGCGTCGAGGATCCGATCCTGCAACCCGGCCCGGAACTCGTCCGAGATCACCACCCCGACCATCTTGCCCGCCGCCATCTCCCCCAACCGCGGCCGCCCGGAAGGCTTCGCAAGCGCTTGTGCCAGTACGTCCGCCACCTCGCCCGCCAAAGGCTCGGTCTTGCGCGGCACGATCGGCTCACCCGCCAGGCACTCCTCGGGAAGCTCGAACTCCCTGGTCTCCTCGCCATAGGTCAGCTCGAAACGCCTGTTCGCCATCGCCTCGAACACCTCCGATCCGACTCTTCAACATCACCGAACGATCAGAAGCCGATCCTGAACGCTCCCCCGATGATCACCTGGAACCAGTCGGCCCCCCAGTTGTTCAGGTCGAGGAACGAGGTCTCGAAGAACAGGTCCAGGTCGCCGATCAGGGTGTACTGGCCCCGCAGTCGCATGGGCAGGGCCGTGGTGTTCTGACCGGCTAACCAGTGCGCGCCGATGGTCAGCTCGAGGGCCAGGGCCTCGATCGGCTGGACCAGGACCCCTCCTTCGACGAAGAACAGGAACGCGTCGTCGCCGGGAAACAGGCCGAACCCCATGCCCAGCTCGGCGATCACCGCCAGCATGCCGACGATCTTGTACCTGAACGGCACGTTCAGCATCATGGCGAAGTCGGCCCCGTACCAGTACGAGTAGAAATCCGACAGGGGAATGACGAAGTCCAGGCGGGTGGCCAGAAACAACGAGTCGGGAAGCAAGGAGCTCAGTTCATACAGGCCGTAGAACTGCAGGTCGCCCATCCTGACCTCGGGCGCGAACATCAGCGGCGCTGATATCCCGGCCTCCAGGTCGTCGAAGACGCCGAAGCCCGCCTCGAGCTTGACGGCGAACTGGTTGTCGGCCCGCCGCATGCTGAGGAAGTCCAGAATCACGCCGGCTCGCACCTCGATCACCAGCGGGCGCAAGGCGAACGGCCGGTCGATCTCCGCCGTGGGATAGGTGCTGGGCACCACCACCTGGGCAGCCGGCGCAGCTCCCCCCCCTTCCCCCCCCTGCGCCCGGGCCGCGCCCGCGCTTCCCAGGACCATGGTTGTCGAGATGAACAACGCTCCGAGCGTTCGCATGACACCCTCCCTACCTGGATGGTAACACTGAGGCGCTAGGATTCGAACCTAGATAATCGGCGCCAAAGGCCGATGTCCTGCCATTAGACGACGCCTCAAAAACCGCGCCCGCGCCCAGCGCGCCGGTCCGAAACTCCTACCAGGCGTTCGGCGCACAAGTCAAGGCGCCGTCAGAACGAACCCTGCAGGTACACGCTGATCACCCGCCGCAGCAGGTCTCCTCCGTATGCCCGGCCGTCCGGGGTCACCCCGCCGCCCCGCTCGTGGTAGCCGATGTGGGGCGAATCGACGGACGGCCCGAAGAGCGTGACGGGCAGGAACAGCCGGACCCCGGCCTCCATCTGGAGCGACCCCCAGGTGGTTATCCGGTAGCCCAGCCTACCGAGCACCAGCGCCACGTTGGGCTGGTCGTACTCTAGGTACCCGGCCAAGATGCCCTCCGGGTTGTCCACCCCCCGCTCCAGGAACTGCGAGCGGGTGTAGACGTACAGGCCGCCCACCAGTCCCCAGTCGGTGCGAAAGCGGCCGCCCAGGGTGAACATGTTCTTGGGGTGATTGTTGTTAAAACCAGCCAGCTCCGGTTCGGGATCGTAGACCTTGATCTCCCGGTGCGCCCAGGAGGCCAGCAAGGAGATCGACCTGGTCGGGCTCCAGCGTACGGCCAGCTCCCAGCCGTAGATGTCCAGCTTCATGCCAACGTGTTCGAACTTGAAGGAGGACTCTCCAAAATCGGGTTGCCCGGCCGACTTCCAGACAAAATCAACGCTCAGCTCGTTCATATTGCGGTGCTGGGAGTAGTAGACGTCCAGGGACAGGTTCAGCCGCCCGTCCAGCAGCCGCCCCAGGTAGCCCAGTTCGAAAGATCGCAGCTCCTCGTTGTCCAGATCGGGGTTTCCCACGTTCCGGCTCATCATATCCCGGAATCCCTTCTGGTCTCCAAGGATGGAGCCTTCGAACGTCACATTCGGATGAGCCCGGGTCTCCAGAAATGACGGCTTGCGAAAGGACCGGGCGGCCCCCAGGCGCAGGAAATGGCCGTCTACCGGCCTGAAGACCATGGCCAGCCGCGGGCTCCAGAACTCGCTGGTCTCGGTATTGTAATCGAACCGCAGGCCCGCGGTGACCGTGAGCCAGTCGGCCGGGGCCCACTCGGCGTGCGTGAACGCCCCGGTGCGGATCTCCCAGTACTCGATACCCGGCTCTTCGAAGCGCGGGCTCTCCAAGTCGGTGAAGGTCTCGCCGTCCAGGAGTTGCTCGCTGGAGAGCAAGTTGGTCCGGACGGCCGCGCCGACGATGATCATCAACGGGTCGTAGAAGTTTGGTATGGTGTACTGCGCCTGAGCGTCGATGGTGTGGGCGTCGACGGCTATTCGATCGAACTCGGCCAGCCGGAAGCCTTGGAACTCCAGGGGTTCTACCACACCTGCGTTGACCGGGGCATGCTGCCAGTAGAGCATGGCCCGCAGGTCTTCGGAGTCGTAGGCCAGCCGCAACACGTGAAGATCGAATGTTCCGCGGATGGTTCCCACTCCGCTCGGCAAGTCCCCCGACCCGCGGGACGCGCCCGCGTCCAGCATCAGCCGCCGGGTGTCTGAGAAGCGGTACTCGGCCACACCGCGCACCTTCCAGACGTCCCTGCCCTTCAGCCGCGGGTCGCTGAACCTGCCGGTGTAGTCGATGCCGCCCGAGAGCGACAGGCCCCAGTCGCCGATCCGGGTCGAGACCCGGCCGCCGGCGCCGTGCCAGCTCGCCTCGCCGCCGGTCACCTGGGCCCGGGCAGAGGTGCCTTCCGGGACCGAGCGGGTGGTGATGCTGACCACCCCGGCGAAGGCGTTGGCCCCGTAGAGCGCGGAGCCCGGCCCGCGGATGATCTCGATCCGCTCGATGTCCTCGAGCAGGATCGGCTGGATCGCCCAGGGGGTCTGGCCCAGCAGGTCCACGTTGGCCTCCCGGCCGTCCACCAGCACCAGGTAGAGGTTGTTCTCGTAGGTCCAGAAGAGCCGCGAGGTGATGGCGATGAAGAAGGGCGAGACGATCACCACGTCCATGCCCGGCACCAGCCGCAGCAGGTCGGGCACCGTGCTGGCGCCGGAGGCCTCGATGTCCTCGCGGGTGATCACGGTGATGGCCGAGGGGCTCATGCCGATGTCCTGCTTGTGACGTGAGGCCAGCTCCACCACGGCCTCGTCCTCGAGCAGGGCGAACTCGTCGTCGAGTCCCAGGTCGTCGTCGTCGTCGGACTGCGCGGCGGCGAACGCCGGCATCCAGAGCAAGGCCGCGGCCGCAAGCCATGAGCACGCGATCGGAATGGTGTTCGGGCCTCGCATTGTCTTGCAGCCTATCAGTACAATTCCGGCCTGGCAATTCCGTCGAGGAAGAAAAAAACCAGAAAAAACCCGTCTTGACTTTCATCCCCCTTCGGCTATGTTCTGCCCCGGGTCAGGCGTGCACCGGGAGCTCTCGATGATATCGGCGGACATGGTCATCAAGGTTGTCGGCGGGCTGGCCCTGTTCCTGTACGGCATGAAGGTCATGAGCGAGGGCCTGCAGAAGGTGGCCCGCGAGAGGTTGCGCCATACCCTGGGGATCATGACCGGCAACCGGTTCCTGGGGGTGGGCACGGGCGTGATGATCACCTGCGCGGTCCAGTCCTCGTCGGCCACCACGGTCATGCTGGTCAGCTTCGTCCACGCCGGCCTGATCAACCTCACCCAGGCGGCGGGCGTGATCATGGGCGCCAACATCGGCACCACCTTCACCGGCTGGCTGGTGGCCCTGCTTGGCTTTCGGTTGCAGATTTCTGCCATGGCACTGCCGGCCATAGCCCTGGGTTTCTTCGCTCGTTTTCTGGGTTCCAGCCGGCTGACCGAGTGGGGCAGCGTGCTCATGGGCTTCGGCCTGCTCTTCCTCGGCCTGGACTTCATGAAGGACGCGGTCGGCGACCTGAAGAGCTCCCAGGCCATCATCGACTGGCTGGCCGGCTTCCAGGCCGACGGCCTGGGCCCGCGACTGCTGGCCGTGCTGGCGGGTGCTGTGGTGACTGTGGTTATCCAGTCGTCGTCGGCCACCATGGCCATCACCATGACCCTGGCCGTCCAGGGCATGATCGACCTGCCGACCGCCTGCGCGCTGATCCTGGGCGAGAACATCGGCACGACCATCACCGCCAACCTGGCCGCCATCGGCACCTCGCGCGCGGCCAGGCGTACCGCCCGGGCGCACTGCCTGTTCAACATCATTGGAGTGATCTGGGCAATCGTCCTGTTCGTGCCGTTCTTGCACCTGGTGGACATGATCATTCCCGGCGACGCCTTCGCGCCCGCCGGCAATGGAGCCTCGACGACCGTGGCCGATCACATGGCCGGCTTCCACACCACCTTCAACCTGATCAACACCGCCCTGTTCCTGCCCTTCGTCAGGCAGCTGGCCTGGCTGGCCACCAGGCTGGTGCCCAGAACCCAGGAGGACGAGCAGGAGGGGTTCAGGCTGATGTACCTGGACACCAAGCTCATGCCGACCGTGCCCCTGGCCCTGCAGGCGGCCAGGGCAGAACTGGGACGCATGCTGGCCGAGGTATCCGGCATGCTGGACAAGGTGCTGAGGCTGATCGCCTCGCCGGACGAGAAGCTGGGCAAGCTGGCCGACGAGATCCAGGTCTCCGAGCATACCGTGGACAGGCTCGAGACCGAGATCGCCGAGTACGTCGTCCGGATCGCGGACCAGCAGCTCTCACATGAGCAGAGCCGGGAGCTGGCCGGCGTCCTGTCGGCCGTGTCCGACATCGAGCGCATGGGCGATCACTGCGAGTCCTTGCTGAACCTGACCCGGCGGAAATACGACAAGGGCCTTCAGCTTTCGGATCGCACGATTAAAGAAATTCTGGAGATCGGCGCCCAGGTGGTGTCTTTCCTGGACCTGCTGTCCCGGCACATCGTCAACCCCGAGACCAACATCATGCCGCGGGCCAACCAGATCGAGCAGAACATCAACGAGATGCGCCGCCGGATGCGCAAAGATCGCATCGCCCGGCTCAACGAGGGCAAGGGCGGCGTTCAGGCCGGGCTGGTGTTCATCGATATGCTGACCAGCTTCGAGAAGATGGGCGACCACTCCTACAACGTGGCCCAGGTGCTCTCGGGGGTGCGATAGCGGGCAAGCTCATCTCTTCCTGTACTGGTAGACCAGCAGCACGTCGCCGATCTGGATGTGGTCCCCATCCCGCAGCACGACCGAGTGGATCTTGATGCCGTTCAGGTAGATGCCGTTGCGGCTGTCCAGGTCCCGGCAGATGTGCTCGGGGCCCGTCCTTTGAACCAGCATGTGATGCCTGGAGATGCTGGTGGATAAGATCCGGATGTCCGCATCGGCAGCCCGCCCCACCACCATGCGTTCGCCCGTAAGGACGAACTCCAGGGGGGCGCCCGGTCCCTCCACCTGTTCCAGGCAACTCGTCCTGCGCGGTAAGGTCAACATCTTCCGCTGGATGGACGGATCCGTGGTGACATCGTCGTCATCCCAGTCGAACTTTTCTCCTGCCATGGTCATCACTTCGAGATGATATACCCACCGATTCGCCTTGTCGAATTCTCGGTCTCCCCGCCGGTCTTCAGGCTTTGGGGCGGGAAAGCCCGATGCGGCCGTCCACGGCCACCGCGCCCTGTCCCTCGGACAGGACCAGCAGCGGATTCAGGTCCAGCTCGGCGATCCGGGGGCAGGCGTCGATCAGGCGGGCGATGGCGTGGATGCCTTCGCGTATGGCACCCAGCTCGCGCGGGGCCTGGCCGCGGGCTCCGGCGAGCAAGGGGAAGGCCGTAAGAGCGCGAATCATCCGGTCGGCCTCGGCGTCGTCGAACGGCACCAGCCGGATGGACACGTCCTTGAACATCTCCACGAAGATGCCGCCCAGGCCCACCAGCACGATCGGGCCGAAGGCGGGGTCCCGGCGGGCGCCAAGGATGATCTCCATGCCGTCGGCCACCATGGGCTGGACCAGGACCCGGACCGGCCCGCTCGCACCCGCCTGCCGGGCCGCCTGGGCCATCTTCTCGTATCCGGCCCGGACCGCCTCGGTGGTGCGCAGGCTCAGAGCCACGCCGCCCACGTCGGTCTTGTGGCTGGCCTCGGCCGCGATCAACTTCAGGGCCACGGGGCGATCGAAGCCGCCAGCGGCCCCGATCGCCTCCTCGACGCTCTCGACCACCCGGTACTCGGCCGCGGGCAGCCCGGCCGCGCGAAGCACCTCCAGGCTCTCGTGCAGCAGCGGGTCGCGCCCCTCCGCGAAGCAGCGGTCCAGGATCGCCTCGACGGCCGGGAGGTCGAGCGGGCCCTCGACCAGAGCGGGCTCCTCGCGGGCCTGGTGATCGAAGTCGCGCACCAGGGCCAGCGAGTGGATGGCGTCATCGGGCTCGGTGTAGACCGGGTGGGGCAGGGTCTTGCGCACCTTGGACATCTCCTCCTCGTCGGTCGCGACGCAGATGGCCACAGGCTTGTCGTACAGGAAGGACAGCTCCTCGATCTTGCGAAACAGTGCGCGGGACTGCTCGCCGTCCACGGCCGAGAAGTAGGTGTGCAGGAAGACCACCGCGTCCACGCCGTCGAGCTTGAGCGTCTCCTCGACTATCCTGGTGTAGACGCCGAAGTCGAACAGGTCGCCCAGGTCGAGAGGGTTGGTCAGCCTGATGACGCTGGCCCTGAAGTGCTTCTCGATCTCCCGCAGGAAGGGCTCGGGGAAGCGCACGAGCGAAAAACCCTCCTTCTCGCAGGCGTCGGCGGCGATCACCGCGTGGCCGCCAGAGCGGGACAGGACCGCCAGGCGGTTGCCCCGCAAGCGGGGCAGGGGCAGGATCTTGAGGTAGTTGACCAGGGTGTTGGCGTCGTCGAACCGGGCGATGCCCACCTGCTCCAGGGCGGCCGAGACCACCGCGTCGTCGCCTGACAGCGAGGCGGTGTGCGAGTGGGCGATCTCCGAGGCCAGCTCGCACGTATTGGACTTGTGCACCAGGATGGGCTTGGATGTGCGCCGGGCGATCTCCATCAGCCTGCGGCCATCGGTGATGCCCTCGAGGTACATGCAGATGATGCCGGTCTCGTCGTCGTCGATCAGGTACTCGAGCAGGTCGCATTCGTCCACGTTGAGCTTGTTGCCGATCGAGGCGAACTTGGACAGCCCCAGGTTCTCGCTGGCCATGACGTTCAGGTAGCTGAGGCCCACCCCGCCGCTCTGGGAGATGATCGACACCCGGCCGCGGGCGAACACGTCCTTGAGCCCGGAGAAGGGCGACACCAGCCCGTTTTTGAAATTGATCACCCCGATGCAGTTGGGCCCGATGAAACGGATGTCGTACTCCCCGGCCACGGTGACCAGCTCGTCCTCGATCGCCGCGCCCTCCGGGCCGTACTCGGAGAACCCGGCCGACTCGATCACCACCCGACGGATTCCCTTCTTGCCGCACTCCTCTACCACGCCGGGCACGAAGCGGGCCGGCACCAGCACGATCGCCAGGTCCACCTGGTCGGGGATGTCGGCCACCGACTTGTGGATCCGCCGGCCATAGGCGGTGCCTCCCTTGGGCCCCACCTGGTAGATGATCCCGTCGAAGGAGAACTCGTGCAGGTTGTTCACGATCCTCCGGCCCAGGTTGGTGGGCGACTCGCTGACTCCCACCACGGCCACGGTGTGCGGATAGAAGAACGTCTTCATGTCACCTCCAAACAGAAGATGAGGAAATCACTTCTTGAACAGATCGTCCAGCGCTTCGACGGCGTTCGATCGCTTCGAACGCGACCCGCGACCACGCACGTCGGTGCCGGCGCGCATGCTCAGGGAGACCCGCGATCGCGCCGGGTCCACCTCCAGCACGCGCACGCGCACATGCTGGCCCACCTGGACCACCTCGGAAGGGTGCTTCACGAAGCGCTCGGACAGCTCGGACAGGTGCACCAGTCCCTGGACCTCCAGGCCCAGCTCGACGAAGGCCCCGAAGTGGGTCAGGTTGACCACCGTGCCGGTCATCTGAAGCCCTGGCCGCAGGTCATCGATGTTCTTGACCATTGGATTGACCACCACACCGCGCGACAAGCCGGAAGCGGTGGGCCGGGTCAGGATTGCCGCCTGCCGCGCGTCGTCGAGGGCCGCGCGCAGCCTGTCCGCGTCCACCCGGTCCAGGTACTCGCCCAGGCCCAGCTCGTCCGGCTCCAGGTCGGAGTATCCCTCGACCGGATCCATGAGCCTGCGGGCGACCACCTCGGCCGCGGCCTGTCCGACCGGCCCGGATAGAGAGCGAGCCTGCTTCATAAGGCCCGCCTCCCGGACAGGCTCGACCGCCAGCCCGCGCCCGGCAAGCAGCCGGATCAGTCCGGAGGGCGACTCCTTCCATCCCACGCGCGAGATGCCAACGCACTCCACACCCCGCTGTTCGAGCCATCCCGCCACCCGGTCCGCGTGCCGGGCCTCGAACTCGGCCCGCTCCCCGTCGTGCTCCCCGCCCAGCACGCACGTCCAGATGCGATTCTTCCCCACTGCAACTCCGCCCACCGGCCCGACCAGCCCGGGCCGGGACAGCAATGCCCGCATGGCCTCGGCCGCGGTGGAGATGGCCTCGCGCTCGGCCCCCTGGGCGATGGCGTCGAGCACCGGCTTGGCCACCTCGCGCTCGATCTCCTCGACCAGGTCCCGCGTAGCATCCCGCCCCAGGGCCCGTTCCGCCTCGCCCTCGGGCGGGATCACCTCGATCCAAAGCAGCCCGTCCGCCACGGCCCGGCTTGCCTTGAACCACCGATGCGGAGGGATGTCCCCGCACCCCTCGGTGTGCTCGGCCAGTTCGCCAACCTCGACCGCGCGCGGATCGCCCGGCCGGGCCAGGTGCATCCGCATCCGCCCCCGCTTCAAGGTCGCCGAGGCCAGCGCCGAGAACGCGCCCGCCAGCAGCACCCGCCGCCCCTCGTCGTCCGGCGCCACCCGCCCTGCCCAGCGCAAGGCCTGCACCTCGAGCCGGCTGCGAACCGGCCGGCCTCCAGGCGCCCTCTGGGCATGCCGGTAAAACTCCCGGTACCGCCGGACCGCCCGGCGCAGAAGCAGCAGGTGCTCGACGACCAATCCGGCCGCCTCGACGTCCGGCTCTTCCAACAAGGCGGGCAGATCTAGACCCTCCTCGGTCAGCTGCTGGATGCGGTTACACAGGTCCGCGGACAGACCAAAGGTGAGCCCCTCGCCGTGAAGGTATTCAAAGAAGGGTATAACCACCATGGGCAACAGCGAAAACCGTAAAGACTATGCCAACCGCCTGCGAATCGGACCCGCGGAGAACACCGCCAGGCCGGCCTTGAGCAGGTCGAAGGGCAGGAATGTGAGAACACCGGCCAGCAGCACCCAGGCGGCAGACACCTCCGCACCCACGGCGGTCGCCCAGCCGGCCAGCCACAGCGCCCCGAGTGCGTAGATCGCGCCCAGCGCGGCCAGCCCGCCCAGCCAGCGCGACCTCGAGCCAGTCCAGCGCCCTGCCAAGAAGGCCGCGGCCGGGAAGGCCAGCAGGTATCCGAAGCTGGACGTCGCTGCCACGGCCGGTCCGGCCACGGTCCACGATGCGAACACCGGAGCCCCGGCGAGCCCCAGCAACAGGTACAGCAACTGGCTCAGAAATCCCAGCCTGGCCCCGAACGCCGCCCCGGCGAAGATCACCGCCGCAGTCTGCAGCGTGGCCGGCACCGGCGTCCACGGCAGCGGCACCGCCACCTTGGCCGCCAGCGCGGTCAGGCCCGTGAGGCCCACCAGAATGCCTGCCTCGCGGGCTACTGTACGGATCGTCCTGTCTGCCACCGCTGTAGTCATCTTCCACCTCGAAAGCCGTCCGCCCCAGAGATTACCTCGCCGTCAGCCGCCGTCAACCGAAAGTTTTTGACTGGGCCTGCCGGAAAGCATACGCTTCCCTGCGGGAGGAACGCATGCGAGCGCGATGCTCAATGGTGCTGGTCGTGTGTGCGGGCCTGGTGGTACCGGCGCTGGCCGGGCCGAAGGTCCACACCGTGCAGGCCGGCAAGGTCAAGGGCAAGCCGGCGTTCGAGGACGGCGGGCAGGTGGGGTTCTTCATCTGGGCGGATGGCGAGGGCTTCCACCTGCGCTGGACCAGCGACGGAAAGCCGACCCTGTTCGCCGGGCGGATCGACCTCGACCGGCCGCTCGTGGGGCTCACCCGGGTCTATAAGCAGGGCCCCGGCTGGGTCCAGACGCACGGGGACCGGATCATCATGTTCAGCTCCACCACCCGCGGCGACACGGACGGCTTCGACCTGGCCCTCGGCCGCGGGCGGCGGCTGCAGATGGAGATGACCATCGAGGGCAAGGAGCCGGCCGTGGAGCAGGTCTCCTTCGGGGCCGGCGGCTTCCACCCGCCCGGCTTTCCCTTGTTGATCTACTATCGCTAGCGGATTTCCTTCCGGGTCGACAGACCCTCCAGGCAGATCGGACCCCGGATCAAGAACGGAAGCTGCTGCATATCACGCACCGCCCGCTTTAGCGAGGCGGCCGGCGCTACGTTCTTGTGCCGCAAGCGCTCGGCCAGCCGGTCCTCGGCCACCAGCACCACGCCCAGGTCCACGGCCAGAAGCGTAAACCCGGCCGCCAGGGACAGCAGGGCGCCGTACAGCTCGTCGGCGGCGAGCACGAGGTGCAGCTGGGCGCCGGCGCGGCGCAGTCCGGCGTCGAGGGCCAGCCCGGCGCTGACCGAATCGACCGGCTGCCAGCCCTGCTTCACGAGCGACCTCTCGACTGCGCGCCTCAGGCCACTCGCGCTGGGAGGGGCGGGCAGAAGGACCCGGCGCAGTCCGTCTTCCAGGTCGATCATCGCCGGGTGCAGGATGCTCACCGGCTTGGCGCCCTGGAAGTACCGGCGCTCCGACGGTGCCAGCAGCTCGACCTCGGCCTGGCTCACGGACCGGGCCGTGGCCCGGAAGCGGTCGGCGTCCAGGCGCTCGAGGACCAGCACCCCGCGGACCTTGCTGCTCTTGCTCCTGCGCGCGGGGAAGCGCTTCTTGAGCCAGGAGCGCAGGGTAGCGCCCTGCTCGCCGGTGTAGGCCAGCTTGAGCCGCGGCTCCTTGCCACGGGAACGGAACAGGCGGGCTTCTACCCGCTGATCCTCGCCGAACAGGACCACGACAGTGCGGCCGGACTCGTCGGGCAACGGGCGGAAGAAGGACTCGTCTGCGGGTTTCACGACCAGGTAGCCGGACAGGGTAGTCTTGCCGACCGGGTGGCGTAGCGTGGAGCCCATGATTGGAGAAACAATCACAGCCGCGGGGTGCGTGTAAAGAGGGTGTGAAGATCGGGAACTTGCCCGGCTTGGCGGCAGGGCATAGCATTGGTGCCGACATGCGACGTTCGTTCATCCTGGTGCTGGTCTGGGTGGTGTTTCCGCGGGTGGTCGGCGGGGCGAGCGGGGCGCTTCAAGAAGCGCGGGAGCGGCTGAAGCGGGCCGGCGAGGCGTACCGCGGGGCCGACTACAAGGGCTGCGCGCGGCTGGCCGCGGGTCTTTCAGCCTCGGGGTTGCGCAACCCGGACGCTGCCCTGTTCATCGAGGCCCAGTGTCTGTTCTACGCTGGGGAGTACGGACAGTCGCAGAAGCGTTTCAAGCGCCTGGCCAGGCGCTATCCGGACAGCCCCCACGCCAGGCTCGCAATCTGGCGTATGGCCGACTGCTCATGGGAGCTGGGGCAGTGGGCCAGGGCAACCGACGCGTACAAGCGCGCGGATGCCGGACGGGCCGAGCCGCGCGCCGACCCGGCCGTGGGCCTGGCCCGCCGGGCGTTGCGCCTGCTCGACGCGGGCCGCAACCTTAGAGGGCGTGCGCTCTGGATCTCGCTGCGGCGCCGTTTTCCAGCTCACCCCCTGACCACAGCAGCCCCGCCCGGACACGAAGAGCCGCGACTCGGCCTGTCCGACGCCCTGGCCGTGGCCCGCTCGCTGCACCAGGCCCGGATGTGGGAGCAGGCCCTTTACGTGCTCGACGTGGCCCCGGAACCGCGTCGTTCCCGGGACAAGTACGAGATGGCATACCTGGCCGGGCGGATCCTGTTCGACATGCGCTTCCGCTACGAACAGGCGGCCGAGATGCTGCTGGCCGCACGCGATCACGCCCCGGACAGGAAGCGGGCCGAGGATGCCTGGTTCTACGCCTCGCGGTCGCTGGGCCGCGCTGGCCGGGACGACGACGCGATCGCCAGTCACCTGGACATGGTCAAGCGTTATCCCAAGGGAGAGTATGCCGATCGGGCCCTTCTCTACGCGGGATGGCTGGAGCAGAACCAGGACCGCTGCGAACGGGCCCTGCCCATCTTCGCCCGGGTGGCAAAGGAGTACCCCAAGGGCCGCTGGGCCGACGAGGCGAAATGGTTCACCGCCTGGTGCCATATAAGTTCCAAGCAGTGGGAAAAGGCCGTCGCCGCGCTCGAACCGCAGCTGAGCCGGCCCGGCTTTCGCTTCGGCGGCCGCGCCCGCTACTGGACCGGCGTTGCCCAGTCCGAGCTCGGAAAAAGCGAACAGGCGACCGGAAGCTTCAAACGCGTCATCGCGAACTACCCGCTGACCTGGTACTCGCGCCTGGCCCGCATCCGCCTGGGCGATTCCGCGCCCCCGGAGCCGTCCCCTCTTGCAGCAGCCAACCCGGTCCGGGTGAAGGACCGCCTCCTTTCCCGCGCCGGCGAACTGACCGACGCCGGGCTTCCCGGCCTGGCGGCGCTGCTGCTGCGCAAGGAGGAAAAACGCTTCCTCGCGCGCCACCCGGGACGGGCCGGGAGGCTTGCACTGATGGAGGCCTTTCGCCATGCCGGCGATTTCCACCGCCCCTGGTACCTGAGCCTGGTGCGCGAGCGCTCGGCCCTGCGCGCCCTGCCCACGGCCAATACCCGCGAGATCTGGAAACACGCCTACCCGCCCTACGAGCGCGAGCTCCTGCGAAAGAACGCCGGAGGCGACGAGCAGCTGGTGCTCTTCCTGCAGGCGATCATGAGGACCGAGAGCGGCTTCGACCCCGGGGCCCTGTCCGTGGCCGACGCCCGGGGTTTGATGCAGATGATCCCGCCGACCGCGGTGCGGGTGGCTCGCTTGCTTGCGCTTACCAACTACAGCGACGACGCCCTGTTCGATCCCGAGACGAACATCCGCACCGCGGCCTGGTACATCGGCCGCCTGGTGACCAAGTTCAAGCGCCAGTGGCCGGTGGCCGCGGCCTCGTACAACGGGGGCCCTCCGCCGGTGATGGATTGGTGTAAAAAGAACGGCCGGCTGTCCGTGGACGCGTTCGTCGAGGCGATCCCGTACACCGAATCGCGCCGCTACGCCAAGCGGGTGTTCACCGCGTTCGCCCGCTACGCCTGGCTGGAAGGCGAGCCGCTGCCCGAGCTGAAGCTTACGCTGGATCCCGACTATCTCGACGCCGAGCCCAATTTCTGATAGGAATCTTTGCGGTCCAGAAAGACATGGAAAGAGGGTAGCGATGGAGGCAACTAGAAAAGGCTACACCATGGACCAGGCGCTCGCCGAGGCGTCGCGGTGCCTGCTCTGTTACGACGCCCCTTGCTCCAGAGGCTGTCCAGCCGGGACCGAGCCGGACAGGTTCATCAGGAAATTCCGGCTCAGAAACCTCAAGGGAGCCGTGGCGACCATCAAGGAGAACAACGCCATGGGCGGGGTCTGCGCGGTGGTCTGCCCCACCGGTTCGCTGTGCGAGAAGGAGTGCCTGGCATCCGGTATCGGCGAACCGATCAAGATCGGCCTCATCCAGCGGTACCTGGTGGAATACGGCTGGGCGATCGGGTTCGAGCCCATAACGCCCAAGCCCTCGAACGGCAAGAAAGTGGCCGTGATCGGCGCCGGGCCCTCGGGGCTGACGTGCGCGGCCGAGCTGGCCAAGGAGGGCTACGAGGCTGTCGTCTTCGAGAAGCGCTCCAGGCCCGGCGGGCTGCTGCGCTACGCCATCCCGGAACACAGGCTTGACGAGGACTTCGTGGACCGCGAGATCGCCGACATCAAGGCCCTGGGGGTCGAGATCCGCTGCGACACCCGGATCGACGAGCAGGCCGACCTGGACCGGCTGTTTTCGGAGGGGTTCGCGGCAGTCTACCTGGCGACCGGATCGTGGAAGTGCGTGGAGCTCGACGTGCCGAGACGGGATTCCGACGACGTCTTAGACGCGATCTCGTTCCTCGAGCTCGCCAAGTCAGACGAAAAGGGATTCGCCGACCTGGTGAGGGGCAAGGAAGTCTCCGTCATCGGCGGAGGCGACACGGCCATGGACGCGGCCGTCACCGCCCAACGGCACGGCGCCGAGAACGTCTTTTTGATCTACCGCCGGTCTTTCAACGAGATGCCCGGATCCGCAGAAGAGAAGGAATCCGCCATCAGGGAGGGGGTCAACTTCATCATCCTCACCCAGCCGGTGGCCTACGTCATCGAGGGCGGCCGGGTGAAAGGGATCGAGGCCGTCAGAAACAAGCTGGGAGAACCCGACGAGACGAACAGGCGCAGACCCGTCCCCATCGAGGGCAGCCAGCACGTAGTCCAGGCCGACGTTATCGTCGAGGCTGTCGGACTGAAACCCGTCGACTCCATCAGGAAGTTTTCGAATCTTGAATTCGACGGCAAGAACCGCATCGTCGTCGAAAACGGCGGGGTCAAGACCTGCATCGCGAAGGTCTTCGCCGGCGGCGACGCCGTGCGCGGCGCCTCGATCGTGGCCAATGCGGTGGCCGACGGAAAAATGGCAGCCGCCGCGATCATCAAGGCACTCGGGAATAGAGGTTGAGCCATGGCCATCAAAAAAGACCTCAGCATCGAGTTCTGCGGCATCGAGTTCGAGAATCCCGTCATGCTCTCTTCGTCGCCCGTCTCCAACACGGCGGAGATGGTGGGCCGGGCCTTCGACGCGGGCTTCGCCGGCGTGGCATATAAGACCATCGGCTCCGGAGACGTGAAGATCATCCATCCCTCCCCGAGAATGGCCCCGTTCGACTACCATGGCAGGCGCCTGATGGGTCTGCAGAACGTGGAGCAAACATCCGACAGGCCGCTCGAGGACAACTTCGCGGATCTGAAGTACCTGAAGAAGAACTGGCCGGAAAAGGTCGTCATCTCGAGCATCATGGGCTTCGCCAAAGACGAGTGGAGGCAGCTGGCCATCGCTTCAGAGGATGCCGGCGTCGACGCACTGGAGCTCAACTTCTCCTGCCCGCACATGACCGTCGAAGGCTCGGGCATGAAGGTCTCCCACGCATTCGCCCTGGTGGAAGAGTTCACCGAGATCGTCAGGGAGGCGGTCAGCATTCCGATCATCGCCAAGCTGACGCCCAACATCACCGACATCAACGAACCGGCCGCGCATGCGAAGAGCGGCGGCGCCGACGCTATTTCCACCATCAACACGGTCAGCGGGTTGATCGGCATCAGCCTCGACGATAACACGCCGCTCCTCAACATCTTCGGCAAGGGAGCCATGAGCGGCTTCTCGGGCCCGGCCATAAAGCCCATCGGGCTGAGGTGTATCGCCCAGCTGGCCCAGAACGAGGAGCTAGCGCTCCCGCTGTCCGGCATCGGGGGCATCGAGACCTGGGTGGATGCGATCGAGTACATGCTCTGCGGCGCAGCCACCCTCCAGATCACCACCGGCGTCATCCACTACGGTTACCGGATCATCGAGGACATCCTGGAGGGGATGGCTTATTACCTGGAAGATCAGAAGGTGGACTCCCTCTCGCAGATCGTCGGCAAGGCGCTGCCCAACATCGTGCCGACCGACGAGTTCGACCTGTCCAGGCAGGGTGTCGCGCAGTACGATCTGGATCGCTGCGTCGGCTGCGGGCAGTGCTATATCGTTTGCCAGGACGCCGCCGGGCAGTGTCTGTCCTGGGACGACGCGAACAGGCGACCGGTCATGGACGAGGGCAAGTGCCTGAGCTGCATGATCTGCTCCTTCGTGTGTCCGATCGGCGATCCCCCGCTGATCAATTACAAGGAAGTGAAGAACAAGCCCGAAGTCATACCGATGAGGAGTGCCCCATGCCGAGGATAGTCAAATGTGGTCTGATCCAGTGTGCCAATGCGCTCGATAGCAGCGAGCCGGTGGAGAAGATCCGGAATGCCATGATCGAGAAGCACATCCCGTTCATCGAAGAGGCGGCCAAAAAGGGCGTTGAGATCCTGTGCTTCCAGGAGATGTTCAACGGGCCGTACTTCTGCCCCAGCCAGGATCCCAAGTGGTACGCCATGGCCGAATCCGTGCCCGAGGGGCCGACGATAAAGACGATGCAGGGGTACGCGGCCAAGCACTCCATGGTGCTCATCCTGCCGATCTACGAGAAGGTCATGGAGGGCGTCTTCTACAACACCGCCGCAGTGATCGACGTGGACGGCAGCTATCTCGGGCGCTACCGCAAGAAGCACATCCCCCAGGTGGCGGGGTTCTGGGAGAAGTTCTTCTTCAAGCCGGGCAACGAGGGCTTCCCGGTCTTCGACACGCAGTTCGGGAAGGTGGGCGTCTACATCTGCTACGACCGCCACTTCCCCGAGGGCGCGCGCCTGCTCGGGCTGAACGGCGCGGAGATCGTCTTCAACCCGTCCGCCACCGTGGCCGGGATCTCCAAGTACCTCTGGAAGCTGGAACAGCCGGCGCACTCCGTGGCCAACGGCTACTTCATGGGCAACATCAACCGGGTCGGCACCGAGCCGCCGTGGAACATCGGCGAGTTCTACGGGACCAGCTACTTCTGCAACCCGCGCGGCGAGATCGTGGCCGAGGCGAGCGAGGACAAGGACGAGCTGCTGACGGCAGACCTGGACCTGGACATGATCGCCGAGGTGCGCTCCGCGTGGCAGTTCTACCGCGACCGGCGGCCCGAGACATACGGAGACATGGTCAAGCTGCTGCCCTGACGGGCCGGAGGCGAGCGACATGAGCTACGACATCGTTATCAAGGGAGGACGGGTCGTCTCTTCCACAGGCACGACCCGCGCCGACGTGGGAATCGCCGGCGAGAAGATCGCCGCCACCGGTCTCGACCTCCAGGGCGCCCAGACGATCGACGCGTCGGGCAAGCTGTTGCTGCCCGGCGCCATGGACGTGCATAACCACTTCCAGCTCCCCTTCTGCGGCACGGTCAGCGCCGGCTTCGCCAACGGGAGCAAAGCCGCGGCCATGGGCGGGGTGACGACCTTCCTCGACTTCGCCATCCAGGTCAAGCCGGCCTCGCTCATGGAAACGATAGCCGCCCGCCGGGCCGAGGCCGACCCTGACGTGTGCATCGACTACGGCCTCCACGCCGGAATAACCGATTGGAACGACGACCGGGCAAAGGAGCTCCCCGCGGTCATCAAGGCGGGCCTGCCGACCTTCAAGATGTTCATGATCTACCGCTCGGAAGGGTGGCAGTCCACGGACGCGGACCTCTACTGCGCGCTGCGCGAGAGCGCGAAGTACGGCGGCATGGTGGGCGTCCACGCGGAGAACGACGACCTGATCAACCTGTTCCATCGCGAGGCCGAACGCGACGGCCTGACCGGCTGCTACGCGCACGCTCTGACGAGACCGACGGTGACCGAGTCCGAGGCCATCGCGCGGGCGATCAAGATCGCCGAAGCAGCGGGCGGCAGGCTCTACATCTTCCACTTGTCGACCGGCTGCGCGGCCGACATCGTCCACGAGAGCCGGCGTCGCGGCATCGACGTGCACGCTGAGACCGGGCCGCAGTACCTCCTGCTCGACGACGAGCTGTTCAAGCGCGAGGACGGACACCACTTCGCCACCTGCCCGCCGATCCGCAAGGCCGAGGACCAGGACAAGCTGTGGCAGCGGCTCGCCGACGGCTCCGTCGAGGTCCTGGCCACGGACACCTGCACGTTCAACAGCCGGCAGAAGGCCATGTGGGCGGGCGACTTCCGCAAGATCCCCTTCGGCATGCCGGGCATCGAGACCCTGCTCCCGCTCACTCACGCCCGGGGCGTGGGCGAGGGACGCATCAGCCTGGGCCGGATGGTCAAGGCGCTTTCAGAGAACCCGGCCAGGCTCTTCGGCATGTGGCCCCGCAAGGGGACGATCAGCGCGGGCAGCGACGCGGACGTGGTCGTCTTCGACCCCGAACTCGAGGTCGTAATCTCGCACGAGACCCTGGCCACAGACTGCGACTACAACCCCTTCGAGGGGACCAAGGTCAGAGGCTGGCCGGTGACCACCCTCGTGCGCGGCAAGGTCGTGGTGCGCGACCGCGAGTTCATCGGTGAGCCGGGTTACGGAAAGTTCATCGAGCGGGAGCCTGCTCCCGCGGACGGATGAAGGAGACGGATAATGGACCTCGCAAACATCCTCGAGAAGCAGGCGAAGTTTCTCTTTCCCTGCGTCTTCAACTACTACTCCGAGCCGATAGCGTTCGCCCGGGGCAGCGGCCTGCGCTTGACCGACGTGGAGGGGCGCGAGTACCTGGACTTCTTCGGCGGCATCCTGACCGTGAGCCTGGGGCACTGCCACGGCCCGATCGCCGAGCGCATCATAGAGCAGGTGCGGACGCTCCAGCACACCTCCACCCTGTATCCCAACGAGTGGATCGTGGCGCTGGCCGAGAAGATGGCCGCGATCACGCCCGGCGCCCTGTGCAAGACCTTCCTGACCAGCAGCGGCACCGAGGCCGACGAGACCGCGGTCCTGCTCGCCCGCATGCACGCGGGCGGCGCGGGTGACATCGTGGCCTTGCGCCATGGCTACTCGGGCCGCTCGATGCTGGCCATCAACCTGTGCGCGCAGTCGGGCTGGCGCCTCCTGCCCTCCCAGATACCCGGCATCAAGCACGCGCACGTCCCGTACTGCTACCGCTGCGCCCTGGGCCTGACCTACCCGTCTTGCGAGATGAGGTGCGCTACGGATCTCGAGGAGCTGATCGCCACCGAGACCTGCGGCCGGGTCGCCGCCTTCATCGCCGAGCCGATCCTCGGCGTGGGCGGCTTCATCGTGCCGCCCAGGGAGTACTTCGAGGTGGCCGTGGAGATCGTGCGCAAGCACGGGGGCATCTTCATCTGCGACGAGGTGCAGACCGGGTTCGGCCGGACCGGCGGCAAGATGAACGGCATCGAGCACTGGGGCGTCGAGCCGGACGTGATCACGTACGCCAAGGGGATGGCCAACGGGTTCCCGATCGGTGCCACCGTGGCCACCGAGGAGGTGGCCGCGTCCCTCGTCGGTCTGTCCATCTCCACCTTCGGCGGCAACCCGGTCAGCGCGGTGGCCGCCCTGGCCACCATCGAGACCATCGAGGCCGAGGGCGTAGTCGAGCGTAGCGAGGTCCTGGGCGGGCGGCTGCGGCAGGGTCTCGAGCGGCTGGCTGAATCTCGCGCCTGGGTCGGCGAGGTGCGCGGCATGGGGCTCATGCAGGCCATGGAACTGGTCGAGGACCGCGAGACCAGGGAGCCCTCGGCGGGCAAGGCCGCGGCCCTGATGGAGGAGACCAGGAAGGAGGGCCTCCTGGTCGGCAAGGGCGGCATTTACGGCAACGTCGTGCGCATCTCCCCGCCCATGCTGGTCGGCGAGGCGGAGATCGACGAGGCCCTGGACAAGCTCGGCCGAGCCATGGACCGGATCGGCTGAGCGCCAAAAAAGGAGCTGCCATGAACGACAACCCGAACCTGCTGCCGGTGATGGAGGAGCATTACGGACGCATGCGCAACTACGTCGGCGGCGAGTTCGTCGACTCCAGTTCCACGCGAACTCAGGACGTGGTCGACCCGACGACCGCGAAGGTGATCGCCGAAGTCCCGCTGGCCACCAGGGCCGAAGTGGAAGAGGCCGTGACCGCGGCCGACGAGGCCTTCGAGGAGTGGCGCGAGACACCGCCGAACATAAGGGTGCAACCGCTCTTCCGGCTCAAGAGGCTGATCGAGCAGAACTACGACGAGATCGCCCGGGTGCTCGTCCAGGAACACGGCAAGGTGATCGACGAGGCCCGCGGCTCGGTCAGGCGCACGATCGACAACATCGAGTTCGCCTGCGGCATCCCCTCGCTGCTCATGGGCGAATTCCTGGAGGACGGAGCGGCCTCGGGGATCGACGAGGAGGCGATCCGCCAGCCCCTGGGCGTGTTCGCGGCGGTGGTGCCCTTCAACTTTCCCGCCATGGTCCCCTTCTGGTTCTGGCCTTCCGCCGTGGCCTGCGGCAACACCTTCATCGTCAAGCCCTCGGAGCAGGTCCCGGTCAGCCAGAACCGGATATTCGGGCTGATCGAGGAGGCCGGCTTCCCGGACGGCGTCGTGAACATGGTCAACGGCGACAAGGAGGTCGTCGACGCGCTGATCGCCGATCCCCGGGTGCAGGGGATCTCCTTCGTCGGATCCACCAAGGTAGCTCGCTATATTTACGAAAACGGGGCGGCGGCCGGAAAGCGGATCCAGTGCCAGGGTGCCGCCAAGAATTTTTTAACTGTCATGCCGGACGCCAACCTGGACGGCTGCCTCCCCAACATGATCAGCTCGTTCTTCGGGAACACCGGCCAGCGCTGCCTGGCCGGCGCCGTGCTCGTTCCGGTGGGCGAGCGGGCGGACGAGGTGGTCGAGAAGTTCGTCGCGGCCGCCAAACGAATCCGGGTCGGCAACGGCCTCGACGAGACGGTCCAGATGGGGCCGGTGGCCGCCCGGCGCCACTACGACCGCATCCTTTCGTTCATCGAGAAGGGCGTGTCCGAGGGCGCCAAGCTGCTCCTCGACGGCCGCGACTGCAAGGTCGAGGGGTATCCCGACGGTTTCTTCGTGGGACCGACGATCTTCGACAACGTGACACCCGAGATGACCATTGCCCGGGAGGAGATCTTCGGACCGGTGGTCGCGATCATCCGCGCGGGCACCCTGGACGAAGCTATCGAAGTGACCAACTCGAGTACATACGGCAACGCCTCGTCGATCTACACGACCAGCGGCAAGGCGGCCCGAAAATTCAAGTACAGGGTCCGGGCCGGCAACATCGGCATCAACATCGGTGTGCCCGCGCCCATGGCCTACTTCAACTTCGGAGGGTACAAGGACTCGTTCTTCGGCGACCTGCACGGCCAAGGCAAGGACGGGATCAACTTCTTCACCGAGCGCAAGGTAGTGATCACCAGGTGGTTGTGAGCCGGAAGGCTCCACTCTGACGAGGTGTAGCCATGGCCGTGGACTTCCCGGAGTTGACCTCTTTCGGCACCCTGCTCAAGTTTGCCCTCGCCATCGAGCAAGCGGCCGCGGATCTCGCGGGCCTGGCCTCCTCCAGGGAGGCATGTGCGGCGTCTTGCGACGAGCTGGCCCGCTGCGCGAAGAAGCACCAGAAGCGCGGCCGGCAACTCGAGCGGCTGCGCCAGGAGAGGCTCAACGAAGTCGTGCTCCAGCCGATCGACGGAATGGAGCGAGCCCGGTACGTGCCCGCCCTCGAGCTCCCACAGGACGCGGACGCCGGACAGACGATCGCCCTGGTCGCCTCCGTGGAAGAGGCGGCGGCCCGGTTCTACGACGACGCGGCCGAGATCGCGGCTAACGTGCTGACCGGCGTCGATCGGACGTTCACCAGGCTGGCCCGCGAGAGCAGATCGCTGGCGACGAAGCTTTCCGCCGAGAAGTGAGGAACGCGGACTGGTGGCCTGGAACTACGAGGACAAGACCGGCTCGCAGAAGTGACGTCCACGCTCGGTCATCCCAGTAGCTCGGGGATGTCTTCGAGCCTGGTGAAGCCGAACCGCTGGGGAGCGAACGTCTCGTGCAAGTCCTTTCCGCACAGCTTCCCGTCCACGATGTATTCCTTGCCCAGCGCCTTCTGTGACCACTGAAGGAGCATGTCGATCGTGGGGGTGGCGATGCCGCACAGCTCCGCGACGCCCTTCACCGGGACCAGGTTGTAGGGGACGTCTTCGGCGAGATAACGGGCCTCGAAGTCGGGCACGAACCCGGAACCCGGCGCGGGCAACATGGGACAGGTGAGCCCAACGTATGCCTTGTTGGTCGAGAACCTGGTGCGCAGGGTGGAGTCGTCCTCGATGTACTTTCCGTAGGCGCGGAGCGTCCATTCGAAGATGTGGTAGACCACGGAGAGGTCCAGGCCGGGGTAGCGTTTCTCCAGCTCGGTCCGGATCTCCATTATCTCGTCCGAGACCTTGTACATGTTGTCCGCCGCCTCGTCGCTCAGCCCCTGGTAGAATAGCGGTTCGTCCTCGTACGGTGTCTTGCCGTCCCAGTCCTTGAAGTTGTCGTGCATCACGCAAGGATGGATCACCTGGCACAGGTTCGACAGCCCCACGCCGATAAAACCGCCGGAGACGGGCGGGCACTTCACGCGGATCAGCTCCGTCATCGTGTCCGCGATCTCCTTCAGCCGGGACTCGGGGCGACCGGCGATCTCCATGAACGGCTTGGTGCCCATGACGCTCACTCTCTCGCCATATTCGATCACACGACAAGCCCATGGGAGGTTCTGCAAGGCGAAGACGCCGTAGGAGTCCGGCGATCTGCCCACCTTCTCCATGGCGGCGTCGATACACCAATCGAACCCGTTGCTCGCGCATATGGTGCCGATCACCGCGCCGTCGTCGACGTATGGCGCCACATCGCGGATGTTGTCCTCGTAGGCCTGCGCCGGCAGGCACATGATCAGGATCTGGCAACCCGGCACCACCTGTTTCGCATACCTGGACACCCCGGTCGGGGCTCCCTGGATGACGACGTTCCCGTCGTCGGGGCCATAGCAGACCTCGATGCCGCCGCGCTCGATGCCCTTTCGCCACAGCTCCGCACGATCCTTCCGCGGCGCGTACACGTGGCACTCCCAGTCGGTCAGGTTGGCGATCAAGCCGGCGGTCGCGTGGGCGGAATTGCCGGCACCGAGAACACAGGCTTTCTTCTTCATGTCACTGCCTTTCCGGACCCATCTCCCGGATGTCGATCAACAGATCCCTGCATATTGCTTTTCTCGTGAAAAATCAATTTATTGAACGAACTATCGATCCTGGCAACTGCAGTGTCCAGGACACGAAAGACGATGCAGGGCCCGAAAAACTCAAAAGCCTTTTAATAACAACAAGATGTCGCGATATCGGACAGGTGACCGACGAGACAGGATGTCCCGCCTGGGAAGATTGCGATGCTTGACAGCCGGCCCGAGAGCGCGATGTTGTCATTGAAATACAATGGATTAGACCGACAAATGACAACTGCAACATCCTGGCACACATGTTGCTGCTGCTGAAGTGTAAGGATGAGGAGAGAGCCATGAAGATCGCACGTAGAAAAATACGAGAACTACAGGTCGCCATCTCGATGCTGGCCGCGCTGTTCCTGATCGCCGGTTGCACCCAGCAGCAACTGACCGGCGCGGTGGAGGAAGAGGAGTTGTACAACACGAACGGCCTGATGGGCCGCGCCCTGTTCGACGTCGACGGGATGGCCCCGATCGCGGTGGCCGCAATTCCGTTCATCAGGGTCGGGCTTATGTGGGACGCGCCCGAAGGCACCCGCCTCGAAGGGCGCCTGGCCGGCTCCGACGGCGCCTGGTCCGCATTCAGGCCCATCGTGCCGCGCTGGTCCGAGGGCGTCTTCCACACCTCCCACGTGGACGTGCCGGCAGGGCAGGCCCACGCCTTCCAGTTGCGCCTTGCCGGGGGGCCCGCTCCTTCCTTCCTGATAGCCGAGGGCATCGGTCAGGTCGGCGAGGCCCTGCTCGGTGAGCCCAAAGACATACCCGAGCCCGAAAGCCGTTACGACAGCCTGCACCAGGCCCTGGCGCCGTCCTCGCTGGTGCACCCCCGCTCGGACTGGGGCGCTCGTTCGCCGGCCTGCAACTCGGGCTCCCACACGCCGGCCAAGGTAACGATCCACCACACCGCAACCCCGCTGCCCGACTCGGTCTCGGTGATCACCCGGCTGCGCGGGATCCAGAACTACCACATCGACTCCCGCGGCTGGTGCGACGTCGGCTACCACTACCTGGTGGACTGGAACGGCGAGCTCTGGCAGGGCCGGTACGAGACCACCATCGGCGCGCACGTGGCCAACAACAACACCACCAACGTGGGCATCTCCTTCATGGGCACCTACAACAGCGCCGATCCGACCTCCGGGCAGATCGACAACGTGGCAACGCTGGTCGACTGGCTGCACGACACCTATGGCGTGGTCAAGGACCTCGCGCACGTCAAGGGCCACCGCGAATATCGCGGCAACAGCCCCGGCGACTGCCCCGGCGACCGGGTCTACTCCCGCATGAACGATCTGATCGCCGGCGGCTACAGCGGTGACGACCCGGGCGACGATCCGGGCGGCGATCCGGGCGGCGATCCGGGCGGCGACCCGGGCGATCCCGGCGATGGCACGATCCAGGGCGTGGCATTCGTCGACCAGGGTTCGGGCACCTCGGACATGAGCTGGCGACTTCCGGGCGCGAGCGTCTCCACCTCGGGCCGATCCACCACGGCCCGGGACGGCGACGCCTTCTGGTCGCTCTCCGTGCCGGCGAGCACCTACACCATCAGCGCCTCTGCGCCTGGATACCGGTCGGCCAGCCGCACTTGCACGGTCGCGGCCGGGCAGGAGGCCTGGTGCTCGATCGGCCTGGTTCCCGACGACGGCACCGGCGGTGACCCGGGCGGCGATCCGGGCGGCGATCCAGGCGGCGATCCAGGCGGCGACCCGGGTGGCGACGACGTGGGCGGAGATCTCGGCGACAACGTGGACGAGCCAAAGGGCCTGATCTACGGATACGTGGTCACAGCCGAGGCCGACCTTCAGACCTGCGAAGGTCCCACGGTCCCGGGCGCCTGGGTCGGGGCAGAAACAAAAGAATTCACCTACGCCGACGGCTCCGGCTACTTCGAGCTGTGGGTAATTCCGGGCGATCATCTCATCGGCGCCAGTGCCGATGGCTACGCCGACGGGGCCGCCCACTGCCCGGTCGAGCCGGACGGCGAGACCTTCTGCTGTGTGCCGCTGATCCTGAAGCAGGATGCAGACGAGCCCGAGGATCCCGAGGAATGGGTCGGCTGCAGCACGACCGGCCCGCACGGCTGGCCGGCCATCTTCCCCGCCCTTCTGCTATTGGGCTGGTTGCGTATCAGGGCGGCTCGCAGATCTTCTTGAATTGATCGATGACGATCTGCGCGCTGCGTACTCCCAGCTCGTGCGAGCGGTCGAAGTGCTCGCGGGACATCCGGCACAGCCCCAGACCCATCAGCACGACGGCCAGGTTGTGATGCGCCTGGGGGAACTCCCCACGCACCTGAAGGGCCCGCGCATACACCCTGGCCGCTTCTTCCAAGGCGTCCGCCTTGGTGTAGGCCAGGCCCAGGTTGTACTGCGCGGTGGCGTTCTTCGCATCCCTCTCGGTGGCCTTCTTCAACTGCTCGATCGCCTCGTCCATCCTACCTGCGTTGGTCAGGAACAGACCCAGGTTGCTGCGCACGTTGGCGTCCTCCGGGCGGAGCTCGACCGCCTTGAAGCCCGCCTCGATGGCCTCGGCGAGCCTGCCGGACTGCGCCAGGGTCAACGACAGCTGGGCCCAGGCCGCGGCGGATCCGGCGTCCTGCGCGATGGCGGCCCTGAACACCTTCTCGGCCTGCTCCCGTTTCTTCAGCCTGCGCAGGGCGATCCCCATGGCCACCCGGGCGTCCATGTGGTCGGGCTTCAGCTCGACCACCCGCTCGTAGCTGCGGATCGCGCCCTCGCGATCGCCGCGCTTCGAAAGCGCCGCGGCCAGGTGGTAGAGCACCTCGGGCCGGTCAGGCTCGAGCTTGAGCGACTTGCGCATGTGGGCGATCCCCTCGGGCACCCGCCCGTCGCCCACCAGCAGCCACCCCAGGTTGTGCTCCACCTCGGCGTCCCGTGTCCGCAGGCGCAACACCTTGCGGCAGGCCGCGATGCAATTCTCGCCCTCGGGGTCCATGCAGGTCTGGCGCACCCGCTCGATGGCCGCGTCGACGTCGCCCGTCTCGTCCGGTCGGGTCTCCACACCGCTGCAGCCGACCAGGCCGGCCAGCAATCCAAGCACTGAGAATCGTTTGAGCGTCTTCAAGGCCACCAAGGCTACGGCGGGGAGGACAGAAAGTCAAACAGGTCAAATATCAGCTTCTTGACGGAAAAGTCCGGTGTGAATAGGGTAGAGAGACACAGAATCCGTCCAGGAGTCGAAGGAGATTCGAGTTGAGGAGGGCGATTTCAACCGCGGCTGGCTGGGCCGCGTTCTTGCTGATCGCACCGGCCCACGCGGGCCAGCCCGGATCCGGGGCGGGGCTCTCGGTCCGAGTAAAGACCAGGGTCGTCGAGATGGTGCTCAAGCCGGGAAAAAAGATCCCGGTGACCATCGAGGTGCGTGACTCCGGGGGCGTGGGGGTGGAGAACCTCGAGATACGGCTCGACGCAACTCGCGGGGTGTTCGGTGAATTGAAGGAAAAGGGAGGCGGGATCTATCGTGCCACGTACCGCCTGCCGAAGAAGCGCCACCCCATGGCGGTCGTCCTGGCGGCCAAGGTCGCAGGGGCTCCTCCGGGCTGGACGGTTCTCAAGCTGCGCACCCCCGTCAACCTGCCGGTCGAAACCACGAAGCCACGGGTCCTGGTGACCCTGGATCTGGGAGGCCGCTCCTACGGTCCGTTCCGCTCCAACGCCCGGGGCCGGGTTGAGATCCCGATCGAGGTGGGCCCCGGCGAGACCGAGGCCCAGGCCGTGGGGGTGGACGAGTTCGGCAACCGGAGAAAGCGCACCGTCCGCATCCCCATCCCGCCGGCACCGCGACTTGCCGGGTTCGCCGAACGCACCACCCTGGCCGCCGACGGCCAGGACTCGACCCTCATCTACCTGGTAGCCATCGAGCCCGACGGAAGTCCGGCCGAGAACCTCAAGGTTGCGGCGATCCGCAAGGGTGGCAAGCTGTCCCCGTCAAGGCGCCTGCGGCCGGGCCTGTTCTGGCTTCGATACACCGCTCCGGACCGGCTGGATCGCAGCCGGATTATTTTAATTCTAGCCGCCAAGCCGGATGCGGAGATCAGCCGGCGCAAGTTCGTCTTCGAGCTGACTGCCGGGCAGCCCGCCAGGCTGACGCTGGCGGCTAGCCCTGAAAAACTGTTCGCCGACGGCAAGAGCGGCGCCCGGCTGACCATGGCGGTCGGCGACAGTGCGAACAACCCCCTTCAGGGCCGCGTCCCTTCGGTGCATTGCTCCCGCGGAACGACCAAGGCGGTGCGAGAACTGGGCGGCGGCCGGTACGAGGCGCGCTACATCGCGCCGATCGGCACCCCCGGGTCGATCACCTGCAGGGCCAGCCTGGCGGTACCAGGGGGCGCGAAGTTGACCGCCGAGACGGATCTCACGCTGTTACCCCCCCTCCCCGGCAGCCTGGAGGTCTCCACGAGCAAGCCCACCCTGCCCATGGACGGCCGCTCGACCGCACGGATCGACATCGTCGTTCTCGACAAGGCCGGCAACCCGCTCGCCGGCGTTCAGGTACAGGCCAGAGCTGGCATCGGCTCTCTCGACCCGGTCTCCGAAGACGGACATGGACACTACCACGCCTCGTACACCGCCCCGCCGGGGACCGAGAGCACCCGGGTGCGCCTCGAGGTGGTCGCCGGGCAGGGACGTCGGGCCGTCCGCGAACAGATCCTGATCAGCCTCCAGGGCATCGAACCGCCGCCCCCGCCGTCGCCGTGGGTGTCGATCGGTCCCTCGGCGGCGCTGCTGACCAATTTCGGTCGCCTGCTGTACGGCGGCTTCCTCATGGAAGCGGCCGTCAAAGTGCCCGGGCTGGGAGACTTTTTTTATGTGTCCCTGGAGAGCGGCTACCGCTACGGCCGCTCGACGGACGGAACCGGAGTCGACGGCAGGTCGGTCCGGACCGACCTGGAATACGCCCCGCTGCACCTGTCTGTGCTGGTCAAGCCCGCGCCCCACTCGGTGTTCACGCCGGTTCTGGGGATCGGCGGGGGCCTCGAGTTCGTCCAGTGGTCCATCCGCGGCCCGGGCGGAATCGTCGAGCGCGGCCACCAGATGCTGCTGGGGTCGCTCGTGACCGTCGGGGGAGAAGTCCGGCTCGGTTCGGGAGCGCTGGTGCTGTACGTGCGGTACCTGTATGCCTACCTGTCGGACCGCGCCGGCGTTGCACAATCAGGGGAAGACAGAGGCGGTTCGATCGTCAAGGGCAGCGGACTGTATAAGATTTGGGTCATTATCGCTGGACAGCCGGTGGCT
>SDBT01000557.1_pt1 | contig 59409 bp, 82 predicted proteins | sample 2277101 | NCBI WGS metagenome assembly SDBT01 (sample SAMN10404973, study PRJNA504765) | marine sediment metagenome | isolation source: marine sediment core GS10_PC15, 103 cmbsf | place: Arctic Ocean: Southern Knipovich Ridge | collected 2010 | reverse complement strand
GGTACAGGGTTGAAGTTAGCAACAACTGGAACGATTGATCCTACTTCTGGTGCTACTGGAGATCTTGCTGAGTGGTTACTTGTAGCTGACAATACTAGCGGCAGTATGACAGGTTCACTGACGGTCCGTTGTGATGATAGTGATTCATTCATGGACGGACCTTGGGTGGCTGGCGGTGGAGCTGATGTTCGTCAGCATATAATTTCCGCGTATAAGGCAGTAACACAATGAGACTGATTCAAAAAGGCAGTACGAGTATCTCGGTAGATGTTTACATCATCGACTCGACAGATGGTACTCCTGAACTTGGTGTGCTTTTCAGCGCGTCTGGAATGGACTTAGAGTATCGGCGCGAAGGGGCTGCTGTAGTTGACATTACTGAGGTCACACTTGCAGCTTTGACTACTGGTTGGACCACTGGCGGGTTTCTTGAAATTGGACATGGTTTGTATCGTCTTGACGTACCTGATTTGGCATTTGCTACAGGCGCAAACACAGTGAGTATCCAAGGAACTGTTACTGGCATGATTATATTGCCTCAGACAATTCAACTTGTCGATTTTGATCCCGAAGATGCAGTTCGATTAGGACTTACGTCTTTGCCCAATGTTGTGGTAGAAGGAGCAGGCGGCCTATATACAAGAGGAACCGGAGCTGGTCAAATCAATCAGGATGCGAACGGTCGCATTGACGTTAATGTTGAAGGATATGATACAGGTGATGTTCCTGTTCCCGCTGCAACTGGTGTTCCTGACGTTAATCCAACCCATTGGCTTGATGGAGTTATTCCTGCACAAGGTATTACTGGAGTTCCAAATGTAAACATCACCCACCAAGTGGACACTGTCGTCCCTGCGCCCAACACCGCTGGAATACCTGACGTTAATGTACTGGAGTGGGCCGACGGTGCCATCCCTGCCCAGAGCATCACGGGCGTCCCTGAAGTAGACCTAACTCATGTAGAGGGCGCTGCCACCATCCCTGAGCCCTCTGCGGGGGTTCCTCCAGTCACTCCTGGGATAGCAGCTTGGTTGGGTTGGCTCTGGGCACAATGGAGAAACGATAGCGATGTCACCTCGAGCGAGAGGCGAGTCAGGAATAGCTCCGATACGCTTCTTGCCAAGGCACCGATGACGGACAGCGGATCTGTCTATAATCCCGGAGAAATGGAAGCCCCATAATTTTAGGAGTGATGTGATATGGCCTCTTGGCCACCGCTGAAAAACTTTGCTTTCAACCTGTACGTCACTATCCGTGACGCCGACGGCGACCCGATCACCACGGGAACTCTTAGCTCTGTAATCAGTTTGGATGGGGCATCGGCAGTAGCTGGGCCTACTCCCACCTTCATTACTTCCGGTGAGGGCCAAATTGAGGTAGCCCTTACGAGTGGCAACATGAACGCCGATGCGATCATTGTTCACATCAAAAGTGATGCAGCTGGAGCCAAGACGGCTCAAGCAACGCTCTATACTGTGGCTCGTCAGATTGATGATCTAGCCTTCCCTGTAGTGTCGGGTAGGGGCATTGATGTGCTGGCAACTGGAGAAGTAGGATTGGATCTTGGCAACGTGACGGGCGTCTTGGGTAATGCCAATGTTGGCTGGATTGATGGCAATAATAGAACTGACGTGGGACAGTTTCTTGGAAATGCAGTGGTGATCTCAACAGGGCTTCCCGACGTTAATGTGGCTGCTCAGGACAACATTGATTTTGGTGCTACGCAGAAACTTAGTCTCAATATTGAAGCCGACAATGCCATTGAAACGTATCACCTGGATCACCTCCTGGCCGTGACTTATGATCCTGCAGTTAAGCCCGGAGCGGCAGATGCACTCCTCAACGAATTGGTGGAGAGTGATGCAGGTGTTTCCAGATTTACTGCTAATGCTCTTGAACAAATTTGGACAGTTGGCACTAGGATCCTTACAGCAGCTACCAACATAACGTCCACCGGAGGAACCACTTTTACCCAAACCGGAGATTCCTTCCTTCGTATCGGAGTTGCAGGAGTTTCGCTATCCGATCTTGGCGGAATGAGTACGGCGATGCAAGCGGAGGTCAATACACAGGCCGACCTTGCAATCACCACCTACGGCCTAGATAACCTTGTTTTCAAAGCTGCCGTGGCTGTTGAGATAGCTGACGATTCGATCATTGCTCAAATGGTAGCAGATGATGCAACAGCAGATTGGGATACCTTTGACAACACTACTGACTCCTTAGAAGCTATCAGAATCCAGGGTGATGCTGCCTGGACAACAGGTGGTGGATCTGGATTGACAGCCCTAGCTAGTGGTACAGCAGTGGCAGGAACAGCCTCCACTATTGACCTAGCGGATGCAGAGACATTTGCGGACAATGAGCTAAACGGGAATGTAATCAACATCCATGCAGGAACCGGAGCAGGTCAGTCTAGGGTGATTAAGTCCAACACTCTAGCCAATGATAGGTGTACTGTTGTTCCTAACTGGACAACTACTCCTTCTAGCGACTCCCAGTATGAGATCGTTCAAGGGTCTGTAAACCTGGACATGATCCTGCTCGATGAGCAGTCAGTAGCTGACCTCAAGGATTTTGCTGACGCTGGCTACGATCCTGGTACGAGCAAAGTACAGGGCGTCGTCTTGGTGGATACTACTGCGGTCAACACGGATGTGAGAGGTACTGATAATGCTGCTCTCGCTTCGGTGGTGGGAACCTTAGCCGATGCTGCAGCAGCCGACGAGGTTACTTCTGCTGATACCCTTGTTGCTTACACCAAACAACTTATCAACATCCTGGTAGGAGCACCCGGCATAGTTACCCTCAAGGCTGCTGCTGCTCCTGCATCTGGAGTCTCCCTCTCGGAGATGATCCGCTCTATCTATGACGACACTAACTCACTGGATGCAACTAAGATTCCAGACACGCTTTCTCTGGCCAACATCAACACACAGGTTGACACGGCCATCGTTACTTACGGCCTGGATCATCTCGTCTTCACTTCTGTAATAGGAGCTGATATAGCCGACGACTCTATTATTGCCTTTCTCGTCAGCAAGGAAGTTGTTGCAGATTGGGACGATTTTGATAACACCACAGACTCACTCCAGGCCATTAGGGATCGCGGGGACACGGACTGGATAACTGGTGCTGGAGGAACGGGTCTCTCGTCTTTGGCAAGTGGTACTGCACGGGCAGGTGGAACATCGACAACTATCCTGCTGGCAACAGCGGAAACCTTCCTCGACGATGAGTTGAACGGAAACGTCATAAATATCCTCACAGGAACGGGAGCTGGTCAAAGTCGGGTCATTACTTTGAATGTCGCATCGAGTGATACCGTGACTGTATTTCCTGCGCTAATCACTAATCCAGATGCTACCTCAACTTATGAGATCGTTCAAGGATCTTCCAATCTCGCTGCGATCAGCCTGGATGGATCATCCGCTGACAACCTTGAGTTAGATTATGACGGAACTGGATATGCCAAGGCTAATTCGACTATAGGAACAGTTACTGCTAACACTGACTTAGTTTCAGCTACAGATGTGTGGGCAGCTGGTACCAGAGTATTGACAGCTGCAACGAATATTACCTCAACTGGAGGAACTACGTTTACGCAGACTGGTGATGCTTTCCTTAGAATAGGAGTGGCTGGAGCAAGTTTGACAGACTTGGGTGGAATGTCTACAGGTATGCTGGCTGAGGTTCAGTCTGCGGTTGAGGACGCTTTGGTGGCTCGTAACATCATTATGTTGACTACCACCATCAATACCCTGGCATCCCAGACCTCTTTCACTCTTGTGGCTGGAAGTACAGATGCTGATACCTATACTAACTGCATGATCGTCATTACCGATGCTTCTACTGCGACTCAGAAGGCGATAGGATTCATCGACGCTTACGATATAACCACCAGGACTGTTACTCTACTTACCGATCCAGGTATCTTCGTAATGGCTACAGGGGACTTTGTAGACATCATTCCCTTATCCGCCGAGCAACTATTCGCACTTGCAACAGGAGCTATTACAGCAGCTACTTTCGCTGGTGGTGCCATAGACTCAGCTGCGCTGAATACGACTGCAGTCAACGAGATCAGAGATTCCATCTTGAGTGATTCTACGCCTTTCGCAGGAGCGAACATAGCTGAGCTTGATGCATCTAATCTCCCTGCAGATATTGATTCCATTGTAAACGTCACGGTTATCTTTTCTGGAGTCGCTGACAGTGGATCAACTACGACATTAGTAGATGCAGCTTTAACTGAGGGAGATACAGATTACTGGAAGGGTAATTCTGTCAAATTTACTGATGGAACAATTGTTGGTCAGACTCGATTAATAACAGGATTCAATTTCACTACCAACACTCTTACTTTCGCTCCCGCTACTACTCAGGCTGTAGCGACACATACCTATGAAATCATACCAGGAACCAGATCCGACGTCAATTCTTGGTTAGGTACAGCTGTTGCAACACCTACTGTTGGTGGTGTGCCTGAAGTGGATTTGACGCATATGGAGGGTGTTACACAGTCGGTTACAGATTTGAAGGACTTTGCAGATGCCGGATATGACCCAGGTTCTAATAAGATCACTGGATGCGTTTTGACGGATACCGTGACTACGCTCAACGGGCATACGGTCCAAACTGGAGATAGCTTTGCAAGGATAGGAGCAGCAGGAGTTAGTCTTACAGATCTTGGTGGTATGAGTACAAGTATGAAAGCAGAGATCAATGTTGAAGCAAAGGATGTTCTATTTACAGATACCATCGCCGAATTGACGCAGGGTGTTCCAGCAACTACACCCACGATAGCTACTGCAATCATGCTCCCCTACATGGGCTTGAGAAATAGGCATGATGTTGATGAGACGTCTGGTTTCAGAGAGATCTATGACAATGCTGGAGTTGTCATTACTAAGAAAGCTCAGACGGATGATGGCTCAATTTACTCAGAAGCATTAATGGAGACTGGACCGTAGGATGGCATTAGATACAGAAGCAAAAAGACGATCAGCAATGGGAATATCCATGAGAATTCCTGGTGTCACTGCCAATGCCAGTAAGGGTAAGAGTTGGCGTGTGCAAGCAGGGTATTCTGCCTCTAGTATTCTCTCTGATGTTACTGAAAAAACTTTTACAGGGGCTCTTACATCTGTTGGTGCATTGCTGAATCAGCCACAAATAAATATGGCTGGAACCTTAACAAGTGCAGGTGCCCTTAATGTTGCACGGACTCTCTTATTGAGCATTGCTGGAACTTTAACATCTTCGGGCGCGTTGACGAACCAAGTGAATCAAATTGTTGAAGGTGTCCTTTCATCATCTGGAGCCTTATTACAACAAGTGAATCAAATTGTTGCAGGTGCATTAAGTTCTGCTGGAACTCACATTAGTCAGCCACAAATAAATTTGGATGGTACTTTGACGTCAGCTGGCGCACTTACAAACATTAAGAATCTCGTATTGAACATTGCAGGAACACTGAGTTCGTCTGGTGCTTTAATTAATCAAGCAAATCAAATCACGGCAGGTGTTCTCTCCTCGACTGGAGCCTTGTTACAACAAGCTCACCAGAATGTGGTAGGTGTATTAAGCTCTGTTGGTTCTCACACCAGTCAACCACAGATAAATTTGGATGGAACACTTACCTCAGCTGGAGCCCTTGCCAATATTAAGAATCTTGTCCTGAATATTGCAGGTGTCTTATCTTCGTCAGGAGCTTTAGTTAATCAGGCTAATCAAATCGTAGCCGGTGTTTTGAATTCGACTGGCGAAACTGTAAAGCAAGTTAATCAAATCTTAGCAGGTACATTGACATCTGCTGGAGCCCTTGCAAACGCAAAGACATTCTTCTTGAGTCTTGCAGGAACCTTAGCGAGTGCTGGAGCTCTTTTACAACAGGCTCACACAAAACCAGTTGGTGTCTTAACCTCATCTGGTGCAGTACTCAAGCAGGCTAATATAGATGTGTCTGGTTCCATTACGCCAACTGGAATTGTTGTGAAGATTGCTCAGCAAATCCTAACCGGAGTTCTGAGTTTCGTTGGAACTCTTGCAACTGCAGTAACAACTAACGATCCACCGAAACCGAGACACACATTTCAACCTGATAAATCAACTACATCGTTCCAAGTTGATAAGCCTGATAATTCTGGATTTAAAGTAGATTAAGATCATGGCAATGAAACTCAGTGCCAATGTATTCGAGACTGATGTAGTTCAACCTGACGAAAAGTTTTCGTTTGCTGTCGATCTTGCTACACGTTTAAAGTCTACTGAGGAAGTGACAAGCGTTGCACTCGTCATCTTTGATAAGGCTAATGCTGACAAGACGTCGACCATTAAAAATGGTAATCCTATAATTGAAGATGGTGCAGCAACCAAGTCTCAAATTCTCGTACACCTTAAAGGTTTCGTGGATGGTGAACGATACAATGTGCAGATTATAGCAACTACAAATGCATCCACACCGCAGGAATTAGAAATTGATGTTTTTGTGCCCGTAAAGAAGATTTTCAACAAAGTGGCCTAAACCTAAACTGGGCGTATAAGGAGAATAACTATGAAGATAAGTAGTTCCGCGAAACCAACAGGGGAATTAGGTTTGATGGTTATAGGCAAGGATGGAATGCCTAGGCCACCATATCCGAACACACCATTTCCGAATATCAAAATTCAAGGTCCACGGAAGAGACTGTTTATGGAGGACTTCCGAAAGCGAACCATGAACAAAGGTTGGCCTGTAAAACCTCAATCCATCATGAGTATGTTCAGTGAGGCTCTTCCAAATCTGAGTGATCCATCTTTTGTCAGACAATGGAAAGCCATCAACTTCATGGGGATGGTTCGGAAGCGAAGTTTCAGTCCAATCTTGCTTGCAAGAATGTTGAAGATTCCACATTTCCATGGAGCTCTCCGATTGAAAATACATCGGAATGATGGTCTGGTTCTTGACCTTGGGCTCGTTGGACTGAAGTCTGTTACAACGGCGGGTGTCGAATATCTTGCTGATGCTTTTCAAGGTTCAACAGAGCCGGAGCTATTCAATTTCCACGGCATAGGATTAGGTTCAACCGCCGAGAACATTACTGACACTGACGTTGAAACTGAACTCACAACACAGTATACAAATGATAACCTACGCGACACTGGTACTCAGGGTGAGGGAGCTTCAGCCAACATCTACCAATCACTTGGCCTGAATCAAGTTGATGCGAGTGTTGCACTCAGAGAGCATGGTCTCATGGACAACGCAACGGTTGGTTCCGGCACACTCTGGGATCGCACAGTTTATGCTCTTATCAACTTGTCGAGTGGTGAATCCTTGCAGAGCACTTATGAAGTAACACTGAGTGCTGGAGGTTAATAAGATTATGGGATTTTTGAAAAATTTAAAGGTAAAAAAAGTTTCCTTCGTGCGGCGTGGTGCTAATCGAAGGAAGTTCCTCTTACTCAAATCAGAGGAACCCAATGACCAACTTAAAGGAGGAACTGAAATGAAAGAATTGGTCAAACAAAAGGTCGTGGAGATTCTCAAGTCAGAGACAGATCCGAAGGAAGTTGTGAAACTTCTGAAGGCTGACAAAGACATTGAAAATCTCCAACTCAGTGATGAGGACTTTCAAGAGGTTGAGAATTCTCTTGAGTTCATGAAAGCTCTCGTGCCTGAGAAAGAGCCTGTAAAAAAGGAGCCTGTGAAGAAGGCCGAACCTGCTCCTGTGAAAAAGGCGGAGCCAAATGGCAATGGTGACAAAGGTACGTCACTTGAAGATGTGCTTCAAAAGCTGGCTTCTGCTACGAATGCTCTCGCGAAGTCAAGTGAGCGGACAGGTGAGCTGGAGAAGAAGATCGAGAAACAGGAACGTGTCAATACCCGGCGCGATATCTTGAAGTGGCTTCACCTCGAGTGCCCATTCTTGCCTGCTGATTTCGAAAAGACCGCCGACGAAATCCTCGAACTTCAGGACGTGAGTGAATCGGCTGCTCAGATAATGAAGAACGGCCTTCAAGCTGCAAGTGCTGCGCTTGCCGGTTCGGACATCTTTGAAGAATCCGGTGGTGCTGGAGGCGGCAGAGTCTCTGGACACATTCCTGGTTCTGAGCTCTTGAAAGAGATCAAAGACGCTCAGGATGAAGTCAGGAAGTCTGGTGACAAAGTTGACGAAGTCGAGCTTATTAGGGGCATCGTCAATGGCAAGGGTCGTAATTTCTATCTCGGATATAGAGATTCGATCAATCGCAGAGCGAAGTTGGCTGGACTTGGTCCAGAGATCGCCAACTACATCTAATTTGAATCCGAAGTTCGTTCGTTCATAGTTCAATAGTTTGTTTGTGATTTTTTTACTTAGGAGGAATGACTCATGGTTAATTTGGCTCAAGAAGTTCCAATTCTTGACGAAAGCTTTGACAAGGTTGGTTCTGACCTTAGTACGAAGCAGTTCTTTCTCGTCAAGCAAAGCACGTTGACAGTTGCGCTCGGTGCAGCTGCAACGGACACTCCGTTGGGTGTCTTGCAAAATAAACCAACGCAGACCGGCGAGGCTCCATCTGTACGGACTCTCGGTCTGTCGAAGGTTGAGGCAGGTGGTACGTTTGCAGCAGGTGACCCACTTACATCTGATGGAAATGGGAAGGCAGTTAAGGCTGCACCTGCTGTTGGTGTAAACAATGGTATCTGGGGTTGGGCACGTTCAGCAGGTGTTGATGGAGAGTATTCCACAATGTTTGTGAGTGCTTGTTACCTGCAAACTACTGACTAATCTCAGTAATTTGCTTGTTTCGTTTCGTTTCGTTTCGTTTATTTTATTTTGACATCTACACTATTTCTTAGGAGGAAATCAGATGCCCCAACCAACAGCACAAGACGTTCATGAGGACGCGTTGCTCACGATGATCCTGATTGCGTATATGAATCAGCCCGATGCATATATTGCTGACACGATCTTTCCCATCGTTCCGGTGAGGAAACAGAGTGGGCACATTCCACAGTACACCAAGGCAGATTGGTTCAGGGATTTAGCGAGTCTGCGTTCACCGGGGACCGAGAGCAGAGGCTCCGGGTTCGGTGTCACCAAGGCGACCTACTTCTCGGACAATTATGCCACTCACGTCAACGTTGATGATGAGAGCCGTGACAATCAGGATGCTCCGTATGATCTTGATGATGCAGCGACTCGACTTGTCTCCGAACGACTTCGCATCAGGCGAGAAAAGGCGTGGGCTGCAGATTTCTTCAAGACCGGTGTTTGGGGGACGGACCTTACGCCAACCGACACTTGGGACGACTATGCTCTTTCCGATCCTATCGGAGACATGGAAGTTGGTCGTGAAGGAATCCACGCAGTAACCGGCAAAGAGCCAAACGATCTGACCGTCGGTCGTCAAGTCTGGACCAAGTTGAAACATCATCCAGACTTCATTGAACGGATCAAGTACACACAGCTCGCAATTGTGACCACAGGGCTGATTGCTTCGTTGCTTGAGTTGAATCGTGTGTTGATCGGCAGAGCGATTGAAACCACTTCAGAAGAAGGGGCTTCCTCAGATACCTTTGGGTACATCTTTGGAAAACACGCTCTGTTAACTTACACGCCGGGTCGTCCGTCTCTGATGCTTCCTTCTGCAGGTTACACCTTTGTGTGGAACAAGCGTGGAGGCATTGCTTTTACTCGTCGCATCCGTGATGAAAAAGCGATGTATGATCGAATTGAGGGTCACACCTACTTCGATCAGAAAACCATCGGAACGGATCTCGGATACCTGATGGATGATGCAGTTGCATAATTCATTTTCCGATGCAGTGCGGAAACAAACTGGAGGTTAGGTCATGACAGGAGTTGAAGTGAAAGTATTCGCCCGTAAACCATTTAAGTATGCAGGGCAAAATCTTGATCGTGGTGAAGTTTTTTCACTGAGAGCGACACCTCGGGATGAGCAACTGCTTGGACTGAGGTACATAGCTCCCTTTGTATCAAGTAAAATGTCAGTGTATCAATGTGATGGTTGTGGACGGAAATTTGTTGGCGAGGCTCATCGTTTGGCGCATCAACGCAAGACAAATTGTGAAGCTCTTGAACAGGAAATGACAAAGGCAGATACAGCTGATCTTCTTGAAGTTGATCCTGAGAAGTTGAAGATGCCAGATGATTCTCCACACAGAGTGGATGAACAAACTGAGATTATTTAATCATGACTGAAACACAATCTGAGTCTCAGCAAGATCAGCAAAAATCTGAAGATCAACCTGTCTATCGTTCTAGTCTCCATGAGGCTATTCGAACGAAATTAGACCCAGAGGCCATTTGGCTCAGTGACGATGATATTAGTATGGTTGCGCGAATTGCCTGTGGAGACAGGAGACGTACTATTCATAAGTGCCTTCTCGGTATGTGGTATAAGGCACAACGTCTTAAAAATAAGGAAGCTGCTGTTGCATTTCGTCACAAACTTACCGCGTTTGAAGATGGAAGGTTAGTCATCTAATGTCCTTTACTTACAATAATAATCCAACGAACGATTCAAGTGATGCTGTTCGATTTGAAGTTGGTGATACCATTGATAAGGTCCATCTTGTCGAAGACGAGCAAATTGCATACGCACTTGCGAAGGAAGACAACAATGTTCTCAGAGCAGCTGCTCGCGTTGCAGATGCATTAGCAGCCAGGTTTGCGCGGCAAGATATTATTCGGACTGGAAGTGTTACTACCGACAAGTCAAGCATTACGCAGCGATTTATCGCGCTTGCAAACAGATTAAGGCAGCGAGTTGGTCCCACAGAGTTTGTATCTAATCTATTGTCTAAGAGTGGTCATGATGCACGCAAAAGTGATTCAAGTATCGTTCAGCCATCTTTCAAGCGTGGCATGGATCGTAATACAAGTGAGACGACTTCTAACACCAACAAGACAAGTGATATCTAGTGGGAAATCGCAGACTTGTTTTAACTACGATACAAGGTGCCTTGGATGGTACGGTTGTTTCAGGTTTACCCCTGACAATAAAAGCAACCAATACCTTGTTTGATCCAGACCAAAGGATAAATGATTTTCCATTGTTTTCGGTGGTTTCAGAGCCTGAGAATATTCTTGTTTCCCTCATGGGAACTAAGCTGGATAGGACATTACGTGTCGCGATCCAAGGTTTTGGTACAGCACCACCAGCAGAGATATTTCTTGATGGTGAGGACATTGCAGAGCAGGTAGTGCAGACTCTCTCGAGTGATGCAAGTGTAGCTCTCTTTCACGCAGCAGCAATTGCATCGGGATGTGGATTCTCAATTACTGATATTGGACCTGTTATCGTTGAGCAGTTCGAGTTTAATTTGGCTTTCGTGTATATGAGTATTCCATGTACCGTTCAGTTTATTGATCCATAAAAGACTATGGCAATACGATTACCACGTGCACGAATTGCAAATTGGCTGAGTCAAGCTACTCTTGAAGTTGCGACAAAAGCTCGGCGTAAATCTATTGGTAAAAGTGGTGCAGCTCAAGGATTGCCTAGGATTACTTCAGTCAGTACAGCGAATAAGGGAACTGTTACAGCATCAAAGTGGCACTTGGGCCGACCACCTTTTGACACTGTACTGAAAGTTCCCACAGGTGGTTTTGATGCTGGTCCAGGTAAAGCCTTTAGGATGATCAAGCCCGAAGGTCGTGTTGTTTTCAGACGGAAAATCTATACGAAGTTCAGTGGTCAGACGATCCACCGGAAAGGTTTTTTATCTGAAGCTATGCGAGAGGTTATGGGTGGCGTCGGAGGTGTGCGTAAGATAGCAATCTTGCGTAAACAAATTGTCAGCGCATTGGTGGTAGAAGTTGCCAATGAGGTTGTTAGAACAATGTTACAGAATGGTGTTCCAGCAAGACGAATTCGATAGGAGACATTATGAGCGAAACGCTATATAAGATCAAGCGGTCAGGTGGTCAGGAACCAACAACATGGATCGGTGCAGCAGGTTGCAAACGAAAATTCGATCCTGAAGTTGATGTATTCATTGTGAATGAAATTGAGTTGGGTATTTGTCTCCATCATGGAAATTTTAAGTTACTTGGCCCTGCTGATGCAACAGATACGCGTGAACCAGAATCAACACCTGAACTGATTTCTGTGCCTGCGTTGGTTGAGGAAGAGGAAGTAGAAATAGAAAAAGTGGAAGAGCAAGAAGAAGATGAAGAAAATCCGTCGACAGACGCATAGGAAGTAAAAGTACGGAATCCGTACATTAACAAAGTTAAGGAGAACAAATCATGGCTTCACGTCCACAATGTAATGCAATTGCTATGACTTTTACGTCTGAAGCTGCTTATGGTACTGCTGTTGCGAACGCAGCTATCAATAAGCGGTTTGATCCGCAAGAGCCGATCATTCTTGGTCTGACAAAGACCAAGGTGGACGATGCTGATCGAATTAAAGGTCATGAATTTCCAACAAGTCCTGCAGGAAAGGACATTATCATAGCACGGGATATTGAAATTCCGTTCAGCTTTGATGCGTCAGTTGAGTTGCTTGGTTTGATGGCTGCAGTTTTCTTCGGCGCGGATGCAGTTGCTGGTAGTACACCCAATTTCACACATACTTTCAAAGCTGCAAATCTTTGTGTGCTTGATCAGTTTCCTTCTGTATCTTGGTTCTTAGGTCTGATTGGTGATACGGCTTCGTTCATCAAAGCAAAAGGTATCCTTGTCAACGAGTTAAGGCTCGTTCTTGATTCACAGGGATTTTTGACATTCAGTGGTACGGCCATGTCAGACGGTTCATTGAATCCAGATGCAGCATACGTCTTTCCAACCGCAGAACATCCAATTGATTACATCGTTGGAACTGAAGCAGATTTTTTGAGTGTTGATGGTCGTATTGGTGTTGATGCTTGTTTGATAGAAGATAATTCGGGTGCTTCATTTGTTGATGAGACGACAGACGCAAACAGCGCCGCCGCCAATGATGTTACATTCACTACACCAATGGATACTGAGGATGCCATCTACGTTGGCCGAAACAAACAATTCCGTTCAATATCATTTCTGATCGGTACACAAGGTGCGGGTGCTGCAGTTGAGGCAGAGACTGAGTGGGAGTATTCGCAGGGAAGTGATACTTGGGGAGCTCTTACAGGTGTTGTCGATGGAACTGTAGCGTTTACAGCTGCTGCAGGTGAACAAATCTTGTCGTTCGATATTCCAGTTGATTGGGCTACTGATACCATTAACTCGCTCGGACCACATTATTGGATCAGGTTACGATGTACTGCACTTGATGTATGGGACAGTATTACTCCACTCGTTACTCAGATTGGAAATGCTCTTACTCAGGTATCAAAGAAAACCAAACTGAGAGGATTCGAACTTTCGATGACAAATAACTTGGATGTTGCAGATGCAAGAAGTAACGTAGCAGCTGCCGGTGTCAATCTTGCATCCTTACGGGCTGGAACTCGTGAGTATACTTTGAGTGTCACAGTGGAAGGACATCAGGGCGATGAATTTTGGCAAGATATGGATCTGGATATGGAAAAAGATATTCAGATTTCTGTCACTAAAAATGTTAATCGGTCATTCGTCGTTGATTTCAACACTTGTAAGCTCGAAAATATCACACAGCGATTTGATGGAATCCGTGATGTTATGGATCTGCAATATAAGATGTTCTATAATGCAACGGACCTATCACCTATTGTGATGACCATCAAAAATGGAGATGCTGCGTACCACGTTTAATCATTAATTAACAAACAAACAAACAAACTGGAGGAAAAACATTATGGGTTACAGTAAGGCGAAAGCCGTAGCAGGGATCATTACGATCCCAATGATTTTCAGAATCCGAAATGAGGAGATGGAGATTTTGGAGGAGGCAACTGTTATACACTACGTCCGATTTCCAGGTAAGGAGATTAGAGAGAAGTATGAGCAGGAATCCATCAAGATCAAGGGCCGCAAGGTTCGTCCCACTGTGTCGTCTGCAAGTTGGAATATGTGGCTCCGCATCATAGATCACGTTGAAGGATATGATGATCTTCTTGAACCGGACAATTCCAATGTGCATAAGCTCAAGGAGTATTTTGGCGGTGACATTGAAACGATTCATGTCAGTGAATGTATCCTCCGTCTCAATGAGATGATTGGTGCAGAGGACGCTGAAATCGAAAAAAAATCCGAGCCGTCTTCAGAGGAATTATCTGGGGAAGTGACGGACAAGACCCCTATCTTGGAGACGGCATAAAGGCGGAGTTAGCTGGAAAAGATCCTGATGAAGAAGATGAACCACCAAATCGAATTTTGGACGAATATCTTGACTTCTATGACTGCGCCGATCTCTTGCCGTTTATCAACCGAGTTCTTTGGTTGAATGGTGTCCGGGAAGCTCTCGGACATATCCCAGATTGGTTTGAACTTAATCGCGAGGAGATCAGAGGTATGGTCATTCTTCGTGAGGAGAGTTCTAAGAAGATGCAGCACGATTCTAATAAGAGTCGTGAAGCATCAAAACAAGCACCCCCTCCACCTCCAAGGAGATAATTAGATGGGTCTCGGTAGTATATTACCAGCAGGTTCAGTTGTCAAGGTCGATATTATTGTCGGCGATGATAAAGCTGCGCGTGTTCTCAATCGTACATCTCGAAGTTTAGATAGGACCGCCAGAAGTGCACGTAGAGCTTCTGCCGGGATGCTCCGATTTCGTTCGGTAATAGCTACGATGACGAAAGCTTTGATCTCGATGGTAGCTGTCTTAATCGCGTTCAACCTCCTTATCACCTTACCACAGAGGCTCTTTCAAGGATTTGTTACTGTGTTGAGAGCTGCCACTAAAACAGTGTCAGAATTCGAGCAGAGAATTCTAGCTCTCCAAGCTATTCTTGCATCTACAGTTACGTTTTCTGCCGATCCACTTGAGAATTTCGTTCGTTCAGGAAGAGTTGCCGCAGCTGTTGTTGAAACTCTTGCATTACGTGCCAATGAGATGGTTATTAGTCTTGAAGAAGCTACCATCGTCTTTCAGACTCTCATTGCATCTGGCGCACAGAAAATGGTCAAGAACATGGAAGAGCTTGTTGACCTTACAGTCATTCTCGGCAATGCGATTGCTGGTATTACAGTAGGACAGCAACGACAACGACAGCTCGCAGAAGAGACACGTTCATTAATGACTGGTCAGCTTCGATCTACATCGCTCCTTGGAAGACTCTTGTTTAAAAATAGTAAGGAGATCAACGCTTTCAATCGTGAAATGGAACGCACAGGAATGTTGAGTACTGAGATTGAGCAGCGATTGATTGGTTTTGCGATGGCTGCCAGAGACTTTGCCATGACTTTTGAAGGACTCACGACGACGATCCAAACCTTCTTACAAATACTTGCAAAGAGAGCTTTAGGTGGTATTTTTGATGAGACAGAGAAAAAGGTATCCAGCTTCTTAACGCAAATTCGTGATGGAATAGCACTGTTTAATGTATTGGCTGCTACATTAGCTTCATCTTTTAGGATATTGTCTGGAGCAATCACTGGTATCATTACTGATGATGTTGGCATTAAGTTTAATAGTGCTGAAGATTTTCTAACTACTATGATTGCGTTGGTTCCGGTATTAACACAGTCGATGTTAACGCTTGTCTTTACCTTTAGAAGTTGGACAATCGCACTTATAGCTATCGTTCAATTGCTACGTGCACTCGTGGCTGGTATTCTTTTCTTGGTTACGGCTTTTATTCAGCTTGCAAAAGCTATTGGAGGATTTTTAGGTGTAGATCTTTTAGGAGAACTTGAGAAGTTATCTCTTGGAAGCGAAGGCGGATCAATTCAACAACAGTTGGAAGATGCAATTAGATTGACAGATGAATTTTTCTCTAGTCTGAGTGCAAGCGATAAAGCTGCCTCACTTATGAATGATTTTTTGGCTGTTACGCTGACTGAATTGGCACGAATTAAAGAAGAAATGAAAGTTATTGCGGCATTGCAAGAAACGATGCTTGGTGATCGTTCTATTGATCTTACTATCGTGATTGAAAATAACAAACAATTACTTAAACGTGGTTCTTTACTTCGTCGAGAACTTTCAACATTGACTGAGATCATTAGATTGTCACGAACGGGTCAGCTATCTGGTATTATTGGTGGACTTGAGCCACGTACCGTTTCAGCTGCACAAGAACGTGCCAGGGCTGGAGTAATAGAACGTGACATTGCACGACGAAATGCACAGCTTCAATTAGATCGCGTAAAATTCTCAGGTGCCAGAAATCCAGAGCAGGTAGAAGAATTAAAGAATCAAATTTCACAACTTGATTCAGAAATAAATGCACTGCTTGCCGGTATTGCTGCATTAGATAGTGCCTTCGCACAGTTAGCAGGTACAACGATTGAGCAGTTCGCCGGTGCGTTGAAAGATTTGCTTGCTGGAGACTTCTTTAAACGATTCGTTGACTCTTTCAAAGAGGGTGGTGAAGAACTCAAGTTAAGTCTTACGGATACTATTCTTTCAATCAAAGACTTCATAAACAGTGCAGCTTTTCTTGCATCGATTGGAAATGGAATAGCACTCGCGTTTGAGAATATGTTTCGTGGTATCCAGGGTTTCGGTCAGACCATGAAAGATTTTCTTGCCTCTTTAATCATTGCCCTTGGTCAAGCAGTCATCGTTATGGGTGTTGCAGCGGTCGCTGCTGGCATCTTGACTCTCAATGCAGGATTGGTTGCGCGAGGTCTCGCTGCCATAGCAGCAGGTGCAGCTGCAATAGCTGCTGGTGTTGCATTAGGAGGTGGTGGAGGAGGTGGTACAGGTGGAGGTGCAGGAAGCGAAGGATCACAAGCTACACCCACATTCACCTTTGATCAAGAAATGGTAAATGTCCAGCAAGCTTTCTTAGAGGCAACAGATAATCTCAACAATAGTGCAAGCGAATTTAGACTCGCAACAGGTGATCTTACAAGTATGTCTCCAGGTGAATTAGTTGTTCGAGGGAATACTGAAAAGGGTGGAGCTGCGCGGGTTCTTGCAACAGATTTGAAAAAAGGTAGTGGTATTTCTGCTGGGCAAGATATTGCGCGTACATTAGGAGGGAACTAATTAATGGCAATTCCAATCTGGCCTATCGAGTTCTTGGTGTTTCCCTTCACATCTGATTTAGAGGTAGACGGCCTTATCAATAGTTTTGGGGACGGTTATGAACAACGTCTGGTAACTGGATTGCCAAGAGGCCCAAGGGCCGATGGTGAAGGCGATCAATCAACTTACATTGGCGTAAACATTTTTAATGTGGGTTACAATAAACTTCAGTTTGCTACACAGCCAGTAACTGGAAACGCGAACCTTGACAATAGTATGCGGAAGCTGTGGGAATTCTATAAGGATAGATTCTATAACACATCAACAGGAGTTCCTCAATGGGAAGCATTTTATTTTTACAATGCAGATGAGAACGACGACGTAACTACTTGGTTTGGAGACACATCTAAGGCAGGTACCAATAGCAGAGGAGAAGCTGTATCAGAAGCGACAGGTCGATATCTTGTACGGTTCGAGAAGAGACTGTCTCGAACAAGGTTTATTTGGTGTCTCTTTAGAGGCGAACTACTTTTGAGGGAGGTTGCTGCATAATGGGATTTATAAATTCGGAGGCATATAGAACACACATGATTATCACAATTAGTGTATTGATTCTAGGATCGATTGGTTATTTCCTTACACCAATAGGGGAGTTTCTTGTTGCTCCATGGCAGTTACGAGCAGATGTGGCGACTGCGCTAGAATTTAGTATTGAGCATCCGTTAGAAGTTGAGAGAATCATAGCAAATTTAAGAGAAGAAAGTGAGAAACAGGATTCTAAGCTCGACCAACTTTTGAAATATCACGCAAACGATTTCATGCTCGGTGGTACAGCAGGGATCGGAGATTTTGGAGGTAATGAATCTTTTGTAAGAGTAAACAGAAGGTCTCCAGCGCGTGTTTACAAGGATGGTAATAAAGTTAAGATCACTCTTGTAAGTGTTGAAGGACAGCCAGATGCTACACTTGAAGTGAAGGGTACTTTTTACGACAGTGATTCAGATTTGATTATATTCTTTTCCAAACAGGCAGCTGAGGATCTTGGACTTGTTGGTCGTGTTGAGGTCGAGCTCGAACCTGTCAATGGAGACAACAATTAGTAATGCCCTTAACATTTTCTGCCAATATTGAAGCCGAAGTAGAAGCTGCTGAGACAGGTGTCATCGATCTCTTTGAAATTGATCTTGGCCTTGGCTTCAAGAAGTTTTGGTCCACTACACAAGTTGACGCTGAATGGGTTGTTACAGAGTTCGGTGGTCCGTTCGAGGCGAGAATTCTCTCCGTTGGAGATAAGAGATGGAAACTTGGTCTGGATGATGATACACTGAATTTGACAATTGGTAATGCAGATGGAACCCTAAGTAGAATAGCTAAGGCATTCGGAATTGACATTTTTGAGGGTGCTAAAGTTAGGAATCACCGGCTCTTTCCAAGTATAAGAGAGATCTATAAAGATTATTGGTTTGGGGAAGGTCTCCCGATGCAATGGTCTGAAGGTGAATGTTCTTGGGACATTGCATTTGGAATTGCATCTTTAAAACAGAAATTTGGTCGTAAGATTGAAGCTACTTGTCCTCATGTGTTTGCAGGAGGTCTTTCATCTGATTGTCCGTATCATCCACTTGGAGCCGCATTTGGAGTTCCAGAGCAAAAGATCTTCAAGACTGCTACAGGAGGCACCAGTACCGCCAAAGTGTTTGTATCAGGTGGGGGTTTAAGTGCTGCAAGTGTAGGTTGGATCGTTTTTAATAGAGATGAGAACTCTTATTACCGCATCACAAATATTGTGAGCGACACGGAATTAGATGTAGTTTTTTCAGTTTTTGGTGAAAGTGGTGCCAATATACTTAATTCGGGTGACAAACTTTTCATTGGACCGCCATTTACTAGCTGCCAAAAGACTCCAGCAGAGTGTCAAGAACGTGGTATGTATGGTAAGCATGCAGGTAATTCTGGAGGTTGGGGAACTAAGTTAAGATACTTTGGTGGTGCAGCTGCATCTTCTTTTGTAAATTTCACAGGAAGATTACCAAATCCTGAAGAAAGATTTGGTCATGGCTCCGCCGATAGATTCAGTCGAACATCAGCTGGTAATGATAGTCTTGAAGGCTCAACAATACCTGTTGTATTTGGTAGGTATGTTTTGCGTGATGTGCCATCTATTTTTGTGGCTCCAGCTGGAGCATTTCAGCATGGATATTTTATTTTGTGTGAGGGTGAAATTTTCGATTTCAATGTGTTAGATGTTAATGGTTTCCGGCCTGATAACAATGCACCAAAAGAACTTGATACATTGAACGAGCAACTTCGCAATGATTCATTCATTAAATGGGGTACATGGGTTCCTGGTGGTGTAGAAGATAATACTGTAGGTTTTTCTCCAGCCCGTGCTAAGCAAGTTAGAAGTGCTATTGGCCGACGGCGTGCAATTGGTGTCATGTCAGGAAATAAAATCTTAGATACATATGGCGATGGTACTAGTGGAAATCCATATCTGTTTAGTAAACCTGCAGGTGATGGAGTCTCTCCACATGGTTTAGCCACTGCGAGAATTAGGATAGAAACACAACAGGACATTCAAACGACACTTACGGGGAATTTTGCGGTTACTGGTTTATTGGTGGAACTTCCACCTGGGATGCCTACAAATGATTTGGAAATCTCCGCCTTGCATTTTAGTGACTTGATTACTGGACCATCTACTTTAAATTACACTGTACGTCCAAATCCGATCCAAGTTGCCTATGCACTATTGAGGAATATCAGATGGGGTGCCGGGATTCCAGAGAGTAAAATTGATCTTCCGTCTGTTCTTCTCGAGAGTGCTTTTTGTGAGGAGAGGGTTGATAGTGTCGAAAGTGTAGGACACGGAAAAATTATAACTGGTACTGTCCATGACTCTTCATTTTCTAATCCTGGTACTACTACGACGACGTGGATCTTTTCAAGTTTCATTAGGGAACCAACAGGTGCAATGGTAGGTCGTCTAATAACTTTCAACAAAGGTACAAGTGATGCGTTCATTGCAGTAATTAAATCTAATGAATTGTTTGAGGTGGTTTTTGACGATGATCTTTTTGGATTTGATCCTGGTGCACCTTTCTTTGATACGGGTTCAGTAACAGGAGGTCCAGGAAATCTGATTGAATTGGATCGTCCATTTGTAGCAGGTAAGGAGCCTGTTGCTAGTGACACATTTGAGGTTGTGGGTGGAAGATTCGTCAAGCGGTTTAAAGGTAATGGTGTACTCGGCAATGATGCACCTATTCCAGACATCCTTCAAGACGTATTGGATAATTGTAATGGCACGTTCAGAAGTGTAAACGACAAAATAGAACTCCTCATAAGAAAGAAGCTGAGTGCAACTGATATTGATACTGTAATTAGTGATGGTGTCTTCACTGATCGAGGTGTGAAAAGAAATATCTTGAGAAATAGTGAAGGCATCAGTGGTATGAGTGTCTGGAGAGAAGATGAGAAGACACTCGGAAATTTCTTCACAGTAGATTTTCAGGATCAAATCAGAGATTATCAAACGAGTCGAGTTGCAGTTTTTAACGATGCAGCACAAGCTAAGGCAGCGAAGTTATTTGGTGAGGTTGAAGGTAGATTAAAGATCCCTGATAATAGAAATCTTATTCTAACTACGTCTAGAGATCAAGCTGCACGTCTTCTTGCACTCAGGGCAAGAGAAATTTTCATACAAAATCTTTTCTGTGAATTTACAACTTCCTTGAAGAGAGGTATGAAGACCTTACCCGGTGACATCATTGCTGTTGACTCTGAAACTATTGCAGCACATTTCAATGTTCAACTCCTTCACAAAGATGTTGCTATTGGAAACTCCTTTCTTTTCAGAGTATTGGAGAAGAGTGAAACTTCAGCATACACCATAAGATTCAAGTGTCAAGTTCATGTGAATCCAATCTATGAGAATTTTGCAACAGACTTTACACAGTTCTTTATGCCGGATGAATCATTAAGAATTAGTAGTACACTCCCTGCGCCTGTTACACCTCTCGCGCCGGTAGAACGTGTGGTTGTTAATTCCGACGCTAGTGTAAGAAGCGTTGTAAAAGTCAAAGTCACTTATCCTGACCTGGGAGTTTAATGTAAGATGTCTAGATATACAACGACAACAATTGTAACAGCAAGTGTGTCAGCTACGTCTTTTTTAGAGATTAATGAAGTTATAGGTAGCAGCTTTATTAACATCTACAAAATTAAGGTCGTTCCCTCTATTGTGGGTGTTACGTCTGAACTGCAATTCTATAAGAAGGACACATTCGTTTCAGCAGACCTTCTTTGGGGAACTAATCCTTTTGCTGCAACAGGTTTTGATCCCATTCAGAAGGATAGTGCTGGTGTTATCACTGAGGCTGAAGAAGGTTTCGTTACTCCCTATGAAGATCTTGATGGAACAGGTGAGATTCATCTAAAGATCATAAATAATGATTCTCAGGCAAAAACCTACACCATTACTATTATCTGGGATGATGATACAAAGATTGCACTCGGTGAACATGGACAAGAACTTCATCACAAGATTGCTGAAACAGAACTTACGGCGCTGAGTGGTGCTACCGTTACAGCATCGAATTTGATTCCCGCAGGCTCACTTGTGTTGGGTGTAACGGCCCGTGTTACTACACTTATAACTGGTGCAACTACTTTCGACATCGGTGATGGTTCAACTGTAGATCGGTGGGGTAATGACATTGCAGTTGCAGCGAACACTACCACAGACCTCACGGATATGGTTGGAACTTCGGGCGCGATCAATCCACCAATTTTTACTGCTGCTAACAACATTGTCTTAACAGGTGTTGGAGGCAGTTTTACAGCAGGTGCAGTTAGACTTACCGTGCATTACTTAACTTTGATACCTGCAATTTCATAGCATAACACAATACTAATTCAAACTGGAGGAAAAAACGATGAGAACTTTTACAAGGCTTCTGCAAATTGAAATCGACTACGAACTCAAAGATGAGAGTCGACGAGACACAGATGGAAAGATCAATCCATATTCATTTCTAACACGGAATTTGATCAACATTGCTTTTCAACAGAATCATGCTCAGGGCATGGAACGCAAAACAAGAAGAGTGTGGAGAACTATTAGGAAGCAGCTTGAACAAGCGATTGAGGTAGAAAAGAAAGATTACGTCATTCTTTCTCAGTCTGATTTTGATCAAATCTATGACGAGGTTACAACGTGCAAGTTTGTTCCCAACAACGCTGTTCATGCACCTTATTTTGAAGATGAACTTGACAAAACAAAAGCTCGAAGTGAAGCTGATGAGGAACGTGTACAAAAGGTGATTGCAGATTTTGAAGCAACTATGAAAGGTAAGACTTTTAAACCTGATGATGCGGTTGCAGAGAAATTAGAGGAAATTGTAAATGCTGAGAAGCCAAAAGAGGAAATTAAATCCACTCCAGATATCAAGGAGGTCTCAGCTAGTTAATGGTAATGTCAAGGGCGCGATCAATCCAATCTGATGTTAGATCTCTTCCACGAAGGTCTGAGGATAGACTTCTCCCAGAAATTCCTACACCAGAGACGATCTTTGCTACCATCCCAAGCAAGAAGATTACTCCTGGAGATAGACTATATCCGTTCTCTGGATTAGTTTATGATGGACCAGCTGCATTAGCAAGTGCACGTTGGCGAATGGATGGAGGTGGATACACAGCGATATCGCTTGGTGTGTTCACTGACATCCTTTCAGCATCTCGGTTCTTTTCTGAAGTAGTTATTCTCTATGGTACTTTTTTCTATGAGATTGAACTCACAGACGCACTTAGTAACATTCAACTTGTTGGTGTAGACGTCCTGTCTAAAATTACATTGGGAAGTGGAAAGACTGCAGAACGAAGTACCAACTTCAGACCATTTCCTGATTCTGTTATTGCCGAAGATCCATCTCAAATTCTCACCATCGAATATAGTGTAGATGGTGATACAACAGTTGCGAAGACAACCATAACACGGCACATCTTATTTTCTGGAACACATGATGGTGCACCAGACAATGCAGACTTAGTTGACACAGGTAGAGACTTCACAACTTTGGGAATCAAAATTGGAGATATTGTCAGAAATGTCACTGATGGATCTGAAGGTGTCATAACTGCTATTGTTGGAGATACTATTACAGCGACATTAGGTGGCGGAACTGAGGATGATTGGGATGCATCTGACACTTATAACATCGTGGATGGTGCAGCTTTAGATCTTATTGCAAGAGGTTGGGAGATTTCTATTGCGTCGGAGGGTTTTAATGTTGTGACACTTTATGTTAACGATCTTTCTTCTAATGAATCATCTGAATCAGTAACAGTGAGGGTTGCATAATGACACAAGGTTCGATGCCAGCAGCTACAGAAGTTTATTACAAACTTAGGTCACAGAGAATGCAAGCAGTCCGATTGGGTGCTACTTTGAGTACGCCAGGAATAGATAGTGACTCTGTCCTGGCAGATATTCAGAACGAGGCAGATCTCTCTGTTGATTTCGATCCAACTGATGAAAAATACGATTTCTTCTATCGAGCTGTGAACGAGAATCAGGTCGGAAAGGTTCTTGGAATTAATAGGACTGTTATCAGGACAACATTGAGTGGTGCTATTCCTGCAACAGGCAATGCGCTCACTCTCGTTGCACCTACGAATACCAACACGTTCAAGGTTGGAGATGTAATTGAAATAGAGGATGAGTTATTGGTCCTCTTGACCTGGGATACAGGGAGTGGGGCTGCTACTGTAGAAGAACGGGGCGCGCATGGAACTGTTGCCGTAGCTCATTCTGACGCTGTTGATGTTGCGCTGATGCAGTACACAGTTCCGCATAATTCCCTAGTTCTATCTGGTGGTTTAGATAACTTACTCCCACTTGCACCAACTTCTTTCGTCCTTACCGATGTAGTAGGAGCTATTGGTAATGGAATCTCCATGCTCATTACCTTGCCTACGACTCAACTGAAATCACTCTTCAGAGTCCACATACAAACCAGTACAGTGCTCTGGCCTGAAGATTTTGAAAACTTAACTGGCACAACTGGAACGCAGGCATCGGGGTCAGATGGAGCTATTACTCAGGGCGGTTCTACTCTTACTACCAGCACTGTATTAAATACTGGCTGGGCCGGTAAGCTCATTCATACCAATGAAAGTATAGACCTAAGTACAGGAGAAGCTAGTGCTCCTGACATATTAAGAATCCTCAGTGTTGTTGACAACGGAGATGGTACCTGGACAGTTACTAAATCAGGAGAAAACACCTTCAATCTCCGTCGTGGTGTCTTAGGAACTCCTGGAGTTGTTAATTGGGTTATTGTTGATGACTTTAGATCACCTGGTGATCCTTCTACATGGGTTGAGCAAGTAAAACCATTCTTTAATCAAGGTGCAGCTGGTGGTGATCCTGACGTACTTGATGTTCAACATATTTTGTGGACTGCTGAAACTGTCTTCGCTCGGTGTAGGCTAAGGAATTTTGAAGGCTACGGGCCGTGGATGTATCATGATGGCTCAATTGGTACAACAACAAGAGCCAGTGCTACAACATTTAATCCTCTGGGTATTGGTGCAGCAGCACTTCAACTTGGTATTATTGGTGAGACTCAGTTAGCAGATAATGCTGTAACTGCTGCTAAGCTCACCGAAAATTCAATGAATTATAACAGTGATTTGGTGTTCTCTGCTACGGATAGAGATACTGTAGCTTGGACTACAGGAACTGTTACATTTGCTGATGGTTCGACATTCTCTATGGATGCAGGAAACACAGGCAATATGACAGCACTCACCTACGTCTATTTAGATCCAGATGTAAGTATTACTGTACTCCAGACGACTACTGTCTTTGGAACAGCTGTAGGAGATAGAAAACAGATTATTGCGTGGGCTCAGGATACAGCACTGAGTGGAGAGAAAGCTTTCTTCAATCATTTATTTGGCAACGCGATACTAAATAGTGACTTTATTGGGACTGACGCTATTACTGTAACGCAGATCGCAGACAACAGTATCAGTACACCTAAACTCCAAGCGAATAGTGTTGATACTGCTCAACTTAATGCTGGTGCTGTGACTACTGCTAAGATTGATGCAGGAGCAGTTACTGCAAACGAGATTCAAGCTAATACCATCACTGGTAATGAAATCTCTGGTACTACACTGTCTGCTATCTTTGCTGACATTGGTACTATTACTGCTGGAGTTTCAATTACTGGTGTGTTGATAAGAACAGCTTCCAGTGGAGAGCGTATTGAACTTACCAGCGCAGACTCACTCGACTTTTATAACTCTGGCGGTACACAGATTGGTTCTATGGACATAACTGCCGGTGGAGATATGCGGATCGAGACGACTCTTTCTGGAAGCAATCTCGTTCTCAATCCCGAAGATGATCTAGTTTTGGAAGCCAATAATGTCGTGTATATGACTTGTGATCGAGGGACGGTATCAGTTATCTTCACACAGGACATTAATATGTCAGGACTTCCGATTGCCAGTGTCGGAGATATAGAGCTGGATTCCCTCACTAAGGACGGAGCCGGAGCTATTGCTGTCAATGACGACTTCGATATGAATAGTAATGACATTTTAGAGTGCGTCAACATAACCCCTACGACGAATAATACCGGCAGTGTTGGGTCTGCGGCCTTGACCTACGGCAATGGTTGGATCTTAAATCTAACTGTCGGTGCCCTTATCGCTGATAATGGAACGAACATCGACGTTGCTGACGACCTGAACCCCAATGCAGACAACTCTTTTACCTTAGGGCACAACGGAGGCGACGCAGCTAGGTGGTCTAACATTTCAGCGGTCCTAACTGACTTCGGAGATGTTGGATTCCACAACAAATGGAAGATGAGAGAATGGCCTTGCACAGTTGAGGATGTGCAAAAGCAGAGTCCTTCCTGGATGAGAGCAAATGCTAATTTAGGCATTCAATTCTTAGATGATGACGAGAAATTGATAGCTGTTCTTCACAAAGATGGCTACCTATATTGTAAGGGAATAAGGCCCCTAGAGGAGTTACCAGTATGAGCAAAGGAACATTCAACACTCCTAGATCAACAGGAACAGTAGAGGAGATTCGTGTAGCTAGTCTTAAAATTAGATCTCGATCATTTGGTAATCCTCCTGTTGTTGAGCTTGGTCTCCATGCTGAAATGCACGAGGGTAATGAGGTGGGTGGGATTTTTGAGGTTAGTGAGGAGGGAAGTGTATCACTTCAAGAGAGTGTCTTGAGTGGAGTTGATCAGATTGCTCTTGAAAATATAATGAAGGTTATGATCAGGGCTTATATTGCTCAAGAGGGCTATACGGGGGTTGTAATAACATAACATGAGTAATAAGTGTTTACCAGACAGCTTAAAAGGAAAACCTCACAACGATTGGATCAAGATACTTAGTTGGGTGCCAAGGAGTTGGACTGCTAGATGTGGATGGGCATGGCCTCAGCCGCCGCGTAGGATATGGGGTAGCTCAGGGTGGGAGGAAGCAGACCATCATATGTTTGGGCATCATCCTCTTGAGTATTTTAAAAGGATCAGAAAGATCCTGCCCATTGCTAAGCCAGGACACCTTTTCGTAAGTGCAGTCCTATTCTTGAAGTTTATTCCTCTACCTATGATGTCTTGGACATTCTGGAACGGTGATTATGTGTCGCTTGGGATTGTAAGATGGGACGATGTGGATAAGTATTATGATTTATGGAGAGTCAGGGCACACGGATTGAAGGGAAAGATCGCGCTTGCAGTTATGTTCCTCGGCATGGCGGCTCTTATCTACTTTACTCTTTGGGCAATTGTTGAGAGAGCTATCGCAAAATATATGTTCTAAAAAGAATAGGATGTTTGGGATGAAAAAGACACACATTGTACTTCATCACAGTTTGACAAAAGACTCTGCAACGGTTTCATGGGGAGCCATCCGACGGTTTCACACAGATCCAGACGGCCCTTACAAGATGCGAGATATAGGATATCATTTGGGCATTGAACTCGCGCGAGATCATCATGAGATTCTCTTCGGCAGAATGCCTGACAGGGTGGGCGCACATTGTCGTGACGCAAATATGAATAGGATAGGAATTGGCATTTGTCTCGTTGGTAATTTTGACGTAACCGAACCATCACAAGCGGCGATGGATCAACTTGATAGAGTTGTCAGATTCTTAATGCGTACATATAACATTCCAGCAGTAAATGTTATTGGTCATCGAGAAGCCGGTATCCTTGTAGGAAAGGACTGGCGGAAAGGAGAGTTCAAAACTTGTCCAGGGAAATTGTTCCCACTGGAGGAGTTTCGAGAGAGTCTTGCAGCTTAATTTAGAAAGGAGGAAAGTAAAATACCCAAATCAATTATTATTTGGATCATAATTCTTGTCGCTCTTTTAGCTTATGAACTCTTTACAGTTCTTGATCATGATATCGGTACACTTCCACTTACTACTGTGACCATCGAATATGTACCGTGGTGGGCGACTCTACCATTCTTAACTTGGTTGTGGATTCATTTTACAATCAGGTATTTCTAAGGAGGTGATCTTTGGTTCAGAAAGTCGCAGAAAAAATGCAGCATCCTGGATGGGCAAGCATTATTGTTGTATTGCTCACACTTGTATTAGGTTTCTCAGAGTGGGGCACAGCAAGTGAGATTGAACAGTTTGTTGAAATTTTTGAAATCCAAAATTTGTTCTCTCTCTTTAAGTACCTCAGCCCTGTAGGGATTGCTGCCATAACAAGGGGGTTTATAAAATGAGAAGACTTCTTTTTATTCCATTACTTTTAGTTGGTATGTCAGCAACTTGTGGTGACAGTGACATTCAGAGTATCGGTGATGGCCTCAACCGAGCCAGTATCGCAGTTGGAACTGCACAATCAGCTGTAATAAGTGCATTTGATGCAGGACTCATCGATAAGTCAGACGCTGATGCAATTGTGACTGTGGCTGTGAAGGTTGCACGTGTAATAGGTGAAGCCAATGCGCTGACAAGAGAATTTTCTGAACTGCCAGCGGGAAGTCGGGATGAATTATTTGAAATCCTGGTTCCTGTTCTTGGAACTATAGAGAATGCTCTCACCGATGAGCAGCTTAACTTGATTACTGATGAAGGTTTGCGGTCGAAGATTCGATTAAATTTCAATATTGCGTTGGCAGGTATCAGAATAGCGCAATCATTCTTGGAGGTGAACTAATGAGTAACGGTATCCTTGATAAACTTTCATCAGGTATCACTCTATTCAACGTGGCGATGCCAGGGATCATTAGTCTCGTCGCCACATTTGCCGATGGTCGTGAGGTTGACATCAAAAAGCTGTTGGATGATACTGATGCGCGGGTCAAAAAGATCATTGATGAGGGTGAATCTTTCTTGGATCAGCCTGATCCAGAGGCGACGCCTGAAACTCCACCGCCTCCAGCCGCGCCTGAAGAGCCTCCGGCCTAGTTAGCATGCAATAATGTATGCTGCTATGGATGCCACAAGCAATGTTCCATGAAAGTCACAGTCAGCACCTAAGATTCGATTCCTTCTGGGCTTACTATCGACTTGCTCTTGTTTGTGGCATCCACCTTCTGTATTTAAACCTCATTTCTCAAATTTGATCAGCCCGAGACGGAGCTCCTCCCTTGTTTGTGGCATCCATTTGGCCCAATTCTCGTTCCAACAGCCCCAGCATACTTTCTCAATTCTTCCATTGGCCTGTTTCAGGACGGGTATTCCCTTGAGCCTCCACTCATTGCAGTCAAAACAGATCAATACTCAGCCTCCGTCAGTTCCTTGAACTCAAACTCAGGTACAGTGTAAGTCACGAGTGTATATTCCTTAATGCCTTGATCCATTACGTGACTTACTGCAACTAAATCACCATTTATTTTGATGATTTTGCCGCCAATCATGCTATTGAGTCCAACGATGTTAGTTGGAACCCTGAACGCTTTCCGAACTGACGGTTTCTGCTTTGACATAAATGTCCTCCCATCCTTTTCTTAATGTTAATGGTGTAAAAAAATAACCAGGTGTTGATAAATCTATCGACCGATACACGATGTTATTAAATTTGAATGCAATCCAAATAGCTCGTACTTCTCCCATAGATGTAAACCAAGAATCAGCCTTCACCGCAAGTAGCTTTTTAACCTTATCAAGTTTGTCTGCTAGAACCTCACGCTTAACGAGTTTGTAATCTATTCCCTTGAGGTGGTCAGTCTCTGCGCTGAGGAGTTTAGATGGGTTTAGGATCATATATGGAAGACTATCTTGAATCAGGATTCCGATTAGAGGTTCAGATAGGATTGCAAAGATACCCTCCCGTGTGTCTATCGAACCTGTCTCAGAATCGGCGTATTTGCAGAAAATTTTAATAAGGAGCGGGTCAGTATCCTTATATTTGTTTACTATGTTATTTAATTGGTCGATGTATTCGGGCGACTTGTCAGCCAGGGTAAATTTCATTGTACGGATTCCGTATATCTACATCCTACGGTTTCTTCTCCTTCATCTTTTTCATCTTGGCAATGTGTGCATCGGTAAAGAAATAATACCTCTTCTTATCTCTCAACCCGACGCTAATGATTCCACTCTCAACCAGTATCTCTATTACACCGTCGAACTCTCTTTTATTCTTGATCATTCTCCTTATTCCAGCCAAGAGTGTCATCTCAGGTATAATACCCTTATTATCTTTTATCATTTCCAAAATATGTTGAGCTATCCGTGCCTCATTCGTTGCACCAACATAGGCAAATGCCTCTGGCATTAAATTCTCTACTTGATCTAGGAGCATTTTAGCGGCCCGAATGTGTCCTTCCCTCACCAACATTTCGTCGTTCTCTGCGATACTAATTAACATGGAGAGTTTTAACATATGGACGTGCTTCCGTTGAAGATAACCGACCATCCTACCAGACATATCAGGTTCAAACTTGTTGTACCATTCTTCAAAGAACTCGTAGGCATTTTTGGTAACTTTCATTTCACCCTGGACTTGGGCAATGTGTTGGAGGTCTAAGATAAGGAGATCTTTAAGAATTAGCTGAGCCTTTGTTTTCTCAGGCCAAGCAATCTTAACTCTTTCATTCTGGAAGATAAAGATAATCCTGCCAATAAATCCACCTCCAAAGCTATCCTCACCGAATCCCTTAGCTAACCATTCGGGGTTGGTAGCACCCAAAAAATTTATATTGATATTGGTAAGTTCTTCTTTTCCCCTTCCCCTTGTAGTATAATCCCAATGGTCGTGGTTGTCCCAAAGGCCAGTCATAAACTCGGCCACTTGTTCTGAATAGGAGGTTGAGCCAATGAAGTTAGCAAGCTCTGACGCAAGAATGAAGGTAGTACATTCCTCTACAATCTCAAATTTTCCACCAGGCATATTTTTCTTCCGCAGGGAATCTGTCTTCATGTATTTGATTATACCTTCGGAGGTTGCCTTCTCATGTAGGATCTTCATGTCGTCAATAGATCGTAGCATCTGGGAACCCTGCCTGAGTGGTTCACCTTTCCTACACACGCCCGTGGGTGCTACAAGCACAGTATAAAAGTTAGGGTAGAGTTTACCAACATATTGCATCCAAATGTTGCGACGGACTACACCGGCCAGTACAGTTACCGCACTCCACAAATGAAATAACTCAGGAGATTCTTGACCGGCGGTGTATTTCAGGTACTCTTGAATCCAAGATCCTTTTACACATCTGCCGGTCTTGACCTTTGCCTCAACTTTTGGTTTGGCTTTCTCCTGGTCCTCCTTGATTGATTCCGCCATGCACCGTGTCTTTCTTTTTGTTCGGACAGTACCCTATGATTCGGTCAAGTAACTGTAGTATCTCCCATTTATGATTTGACACCATGTGATTTGATAACCATTCGTGGAACTTGATGGCCTCTTTCTTAGTTAGTTCAATCATTCTTCTTCCGTACTCTTCACTATCGTGTACTCAGTTAAATAGAAATCACCCATCATAGGAGTCCCTACACGAAACAGGCAACCATTAAGTGTTACGATAAACAATCTATCGTGGTAGGGAAAGAGTGCTGTAATTTCACTCCTGCATCTAAGACGATTGTCAGGATTGAATTCTGTTTCCTTTGGAAGTTTCCATTTCAAATACATGTCCTCTGCTTGTATATCGTACCCATTAAAGTTTATGTTGTCTAAAATCATGCTGCCTCCTTATATTCATACTCTTCCATGTTACCCCAATGAGTTCCTACTTTGAAATCTACAGGGATAACTAAATCTCTATCCTCTATCTTCAATGTGATTTGAGATGCCTCATACATCTTCTTAACAATCTCGGTCACTTCTCGCTTATGACAATGGACGAGCAGTGAATCATGTCCTTGGTTAATGACTGTAATAGCAGGAGCAATCCGCTCAAAGATGGTATTGGTGAGGTCGGCAACGGTTGATTGTGGATACCAAGCATAAGCCTGGCGATAGAGATCGGGTCCAAGTCGTTCAAGAAATACCATTCGCCGTCCAAATAGATTAAAGAGTTTTTTACTTTTACTAACTTCATCCCTAGTCTCCTTGTGATAAACGCCTTGGATATGTGGGTTAGCGATGTGATGTTTCGCCATAACGATCTTGGCTTTGTCCACGCTCATCAACTCGACACCGTTTTCTGCCGCATCCTTATTATATACCATTGCAAACTTGTTAGGTTTCATATCATAGTTCGAGGCATGGTTGACACGCTTACCTGTGTATCGTTCTGCATAGTGGACTTCTTCTGGCTTTAGGTCGAAGACATTACAGGCCGTAGCCACGTGGTAATCTACACCCGATAAGAAATCGTCAATAAGCTTGGTCGCACGTGACTTCCAGGCAACGATTCTAGCTTCAGCCTGGGATAAATCCATTTCGATGAGTACATGATCATTATCATCTGATCGAAGTATAACACGCATGTCTCTGGGCCAGTTCTGCAAGTTGTACCCTGTTCCCATAGGTGACTTAGAGGAGGTGAACCTTCCGGTTTCAGCAAAACCATACGTGGATCTAATCCGCCCGTCTGAGTCTGTTTTGACAAGTATATAATTAGAATATATGGTTCTTTCATGTCTCACCTTCAAAATTAGATCGAACACTTTAGATGGATGCATTGAAGCGAGCTTCAGTAATGCGTCCTCTCCACAAGTCACACTTGTTTCGCCCTTGGCGTTCATCATGTATTGTTTGGGCAGTTTCATATCATCGTAGAGAAGTTTTTTCATCTGAGGAGTAGACTTCACATTAAGTGCACGGTCGGTTAGGATACTGAGCTTACACTGATATGCTATAGCTTTACGTCCTACTTCACCACGGAGCTTCTTGCGCCGCTCCTCATCTACTTTGATGCCTCTGAAAGACATTCTCAATCTATGCGCTGCCATCCCCAACGATCTTTTCTTGTAGAATTCCCATAGCTTCTCATCCTTTAACTCCTGGATTACCTGGGGAGCTATCTCATAATCTACTACCACATCTTTACAACCATAGGTCCAAAAGGCATTCTCATTGACGGAGGCTGCCCATTCCTTACCCTTTCCCTCCTTACCTTCTTCTTTGAAGAAAGGTTCTTCAGTAAATATGGATGTAAGGAAGGCGAGAGATTTGGGTAGCTCAGGCTGCACAACAGCGAAGCCTTCCAATGTATCTACGAGGAAATTATCTAGGACCTTCCATGGATTAATTCCGTTAGCCCATAGGATGAACATATCAAACTTAATGAAATTCTGTCCAATGAGCTGGAGTTCGTAGAGACATTTTTTGATTAGTTCCCAGATGAGAATTTCCTGGTCAAGGGGCCAATAGCTCTTTCCAGTCCTGTATTGGAAAGGTATAGTAAGTCCATTAACAATATCATTACAGAGTTGTATGCTTGCAATGATACCACCGGGCCGTGTTTCAAGATCCACAGCAATAGGAAGCTTCTCGTCAAGGAGCCTTGTCAAGAATTCTATAACTACTTCAAAAGTAGGACGTATGATATAGTTTCTCTTCGGGGATCTGATCTCGGGGAACTCACTCTGTGCCTTAATACGTTTGAGGTCCTCCATCAATGCAATACGTACCTTCCACTGACGCATTACACCAGCAGGATGTGGCGCGGGGACACACTTCACTCCCTGAACAGTACGCATTGTAGCAGGTAGGATTGAACCTCTCCACGCCATGATACCATGCTTGTTACAGAGGGGTAGGAGAGGGTGTGTTCCCAAAGGAACTATCACATTCACATTTGTAAGGAGAGATAACTCTGCTGCAAGAAGGCGCAGATGTGTATCTAGGATCTTTGGATGTTCTTTTACGAAAGGTGCAAACTTATTCCTGGGAGGTCTTTCTTTCAGGAGGTTAGTGACGTAGCACTCATCAAAATTTATACCTGCTTGTCGGCACCACTTTCTAAAAAGATATCCAGACTTACCAATGAAGGGTCTTTTTTGTTCATCTGCAACTTCATCAACACCTGGAGCTTCGCCGACGAAACATATCTTGGCGTCTAGAGGGCCGCAATGATATGGGATCTGTTGTAAGTGTTCAGGGGTAAGTCCATGCGCCATTACTCAGACGCATCCATGATTCTCTCAACACAACGCGCCCAGCCAGCCATGTCAGCTAGGTTATCTTTTGTGATTGTGTTAGCGCAACGGGATATTTTTTGGAGGATGTTTAAGAAGCAGACGTCTTCGGGTGTGATTGTATAGAAAGCTGCACCTGTTTTATTTGTAGCAGCCCATTTTCTTCGATCAAGATAAGCGTTCCAAAGTGCAGCTGTGCACGTGTGATTCTCTTTTGGTGGGCCGTATCGTTCCTCGCGATCACCCATCACGATACGTTCAGCTTTCTCTAGGATTGTTTCTGGTCGTGTCGGTGATCCATCTTCTTTTAGTTTCGCTTCCATTGACTCCTCCATCTTCATACATTCATCGAATGGGATAAGACAAACTTCACAATGAATAGATACAGGCCATCTTATAATCTGTCCACATTTAGGACATATTCTACATATCTCGTGATAGAGATAGCCCTCATACACTAACATCTACATCAAGTTCTTTCTCAACCAAGTAATTCTGTAACCTGCCCATACTGATCTCGTAATAATCTTTGTCCTGTTCGATTCCGATGCAGCGTCTATCAAGGAGTGCTGCTGAGATAAGAGTGCTTGCAGACCCTGCAAAAGGATCAAGAATAAGCTCACCAGGAGCTGAACTCAATGTGATCAATCTCTTTATGAGCTCTATAGGTTTTTCGGTGGGGTGAATCTTATCAGTACCCTTCGCCCGCTTGTAGTCGAAGACGTCTGAGGTTGCTTCTTTAAGCTGTTTAGGGGCTCCGTCCACATTCTTGACTGCGAAGAAGAAGAACTCAGACTGTGGCATGGGTTTGTATTCCCAATTAGAAAAACTTGGTCCTTCCTTGATCCAGACATTAGGTATCTCCCTTGTATCAAAACCAGCCTTTACAAGTAGCCCCTTGATCTGTTCATAGTGTTCTATACCAAAGAATAACCAGAGGTGCGAGCCGTCTTTCATAACTCTAAAGAGCTCAGGTATTACTTTGGTGTAGAGTCCACGGACCTTGTCGTCGAACATAGCATATTCCACAGAACGTGCACCTTGCATACCCGTCAGATCAATGCCCCAGGGTGGATCTGTAATCACCAGGTCGATACTCTCATCTTCTATTGTGGGTAGGACTTTAAAACAATCGTCGTTTATGAATTCTATATTCTTAAACTTAGTCTCACCTGCTTCAGATTGTTTTCGTGCAATGGCTTGGAGGAGTGCAAACTCTCTCATCCGGTACATCTTACGGATGGCATCAGACTTAGACTTAATCTTTAATAATTCGGGGAAGGCTTCTAATGCTTTTGCTAGGCGAAGCTCCTCAGAGAGAGTATTCTTGTTCATACCAAGAACTTCAGCCGTGGACTTCTGACTCCAGGCGGCCTTACCTCTTACCTTCCTTGGTACGTGCTCATACTCTTTCAGATATAAGTCGTGGAGCTGTTGCTTGAGGCTGATTTCTTCTTGCCAAGTTAGAGTTTTCTTGTGAAGGATCTCTTCTTCAAGGGTGATTCGCTGGCGTTCGTATGCAGTGAGTGACTCGAACTGGCGAGCCTCTATCACAGATATCTTCAGCAACTTGTAGGCTTCAATCCTTCTCAAGCCTGCAATCAGATTCAGATCTTTGTCAATTATTATTGGATTAATTAAACCTACACTTTGTATAGATTTAGCTAGTCCAAGAAGGTTTCCAAGATCCTCTCGATCTCTGTCACCAATCTTAATTGTAATGATGCTAACTATTTGTGTTCCCTGTTTCGGCGCGGGCATGATATTTTAACCTTGTAACACTTGTAATATGATTTGGAGAAAAATAAAAACCCAGGGCCAAGCATTTACGCCTGACCCTGGGCCTTACATCACGTTGTCCTACTGGACCTAAGTGAACGTAGGAGCAGGAGTTGGCTCGGAAGCAGCCTGTTCAGATGCTTCCACACCTTCCTCAACTGCTTTCCAGTCACCTCTCACGACAGGTGTCGCAACGTCGGCACGCAAGTACGCGGTGATGTTGCTTCGCGGACCATAGTCCTTGGTGATCTCGAAGACGATCACAAGTCCGATCCGCTTTCCAACCATGTCCTCAGGATCAAATCCTCCTTTGCCTTCCTTGAGTACACCGGCAGCCTTTGCCATGTTCTTCAACCGCCACAAAGCTGTCTCAACCAACGGACTGTCGAAATAAAACTTGGGAACCTTTTTGGCTGCGTCGGCTGGCTCTTCAACATCCGACTCCCAGGCAATTTTCTCGTTTCCTGTCTGTGTTGGTTTGACCTTTTGGCCCGTGATCCTGACGATGTAAACACCATCCGGCAACGGACTTAGACTTGGGACCGCTGATAGGTCCAGATCATCGAATCTTCCCATGTGCTCTTCCTCCTTGAGTGAGTGTTAATAAAATGTGTTTCTGTCCTGTCTTGTCCTGTTGTCTCTGTTAATCTCAGTTAATTTCAGTTTCAGTATAACCTAAAAGACGAAGGTTTGATTCTTCCTTAGTTATCATAAAGTATTCAGGTTGCTTTACATATATTCTCATGATCCTGTCATACTCTATCTGAAATTCTTTAAGAGCAGTATCCAGCTCTCTTATATGTTTAGGAGATTGTTTTTCTATTAGGTTAATTCTTATCATAAGTTATCGTTGCCCTACTTCTGTTCCGCCATCATCTCTTCGCGCGTAGGTTCGTGAGGCAACTCAGGCTCATTCAATTCCAAAAGCTCACCTTTGATTTCGTCTTCTACAACTTCCGTAGCCTGTATGATTGTCGCATCCTTATCCAGCACCGCCCCGATACTGTATGCTTCAACAGCCAACTTCAGGGCTTCTTCCGCAGGTAAACTCAGTGGCATATCTTTGATCTGAGTTTTGCATTTAAATCTGTCGTAGGTTGCAGTCTGAACTGTACGTTTGATCACGCCACCTTCAAGTGCAGCTGAAAGATGCCACACCTCATTGAAGTACGAGCCGATTTTCGATGGTAACTTCTTACCCGTTACGCATGGAAGATTCCAAAGGATGTTTGTCTCGTCATTCCTGCGCTCTTGCATATGGGCAGTCATAATGACTTCCATATGAAGACTCATTCCCTGTAAGAACGGTAGGATGTTTTCAATGATCTGAACAAGAGTTCCATAGTCCTGTTGATTGGCAACCATTCCACCCATAGGTCTCTTTACATCTGGTGCCAAGACCTTCTTAATATGAGTCATGACGGTCTTCTCAAGACTTGTGAGTGAGTCAAGACAGATTCCACCGTAGCCTTGTGCATCCTCTGCAAAGGAAGCGATCTTTTCATTAAACTTCTTAAACGCACCTTTACCTGTGTAGTGATCGAACTCCATATCGTCAAACTTTCCAGCACTTCTCAATGTTTGGATTCCGATGTCGAAGTCAAACATATACAGACCCTTCGTGTGTTCCACGTCAACTAAGTAACGATGAAGTAGGCCCGCGAGGTAAGTCTTTCCTTCTCCGAAGTCAGAGTACCACAGGTGTCGTCCATGGATGCGTGGTGTATCACCGATTTTCATAAGTTAGTCTCCTTTTCAGTTAGTTTGTTTCAGTTTCTGTTTCAGTCTTGTCTGTTTCAGTCTTGTCGTCTGTTATGATACTGAGGACCGGACTCGAAACCGGCTAACCACTTTATTAGGTGGAGCGGGCTGGCATCACTCACGTTAAGCTGCCTACTCGTTGCAACGCGCCATGAAGATTATATATAATCTCCACAGTGTTTGCAGTCGCACCCCGTGTGTCCTTCCACACCGCCTCAGCAATTTTTCATTACCACTCCATCCTCTGTACTTCTTTACGCAAATTTGCAAGCATGGAACTAAGTTTCTTTTCTTCTTCAGTTTCACTCCCACCATGAGGTAGACGCTTGGCGATAGTATCTAGGATGTTTAGTAGTAGGAGCCATTCAGGTTTTGTCATTTCTTCTCCAACCAAACATACTCACTGTGCTCAAGGCATAAGAAGACCCTTGGAAAAAGTCTAGGCTTAGGCTTCTTGAACCTACACTTACATTCCATCTGTACTTTCATGCAGCACTTACACCGCTTAGGATACCCTACACCACAGACACTAACCTTTTGTGCTAGTGTCCTAGTCAGATCAAGAAGACAAAGTTTGTTTGCAACGGCCCGAGGTGTCCTCTTAGCATAACGTAGGATGGTGAGTCTACCTGCGAGTTTTGCATTATTCTTTGTCTGATAAAAATCTGACAGATATTCTAACTCCTGAGTCAACCACGGAGTAATCTTCTTCTTCGTCTTCAGTTTCAGCTTCGATACTTCTATCACGATCCCTCACAATCTCCTCCAGTATTATAGTACCGATAACCGCCATCAAGATTAATACTAACAAGCCCATGTCTATTGTACTCTTCCTGTAACTTTGTTGAGAGTTTCTTTTGCTACGTCTGTAACTGCTGGCTGAAACTTCTTTGCGATGTAAAGAAGTAGGATCAGCTCAAAGATAATGCAGCCAACGAAACCGACCAAACAACCGAGTATGAAATTAAGTAAAGTTAGGCTCATGTAAGTTTTCTCTTTCTAAGTGTACCCAAATGATCATGTAAATGTACCCAAGCTAGTGCAGAATTTTTATCCACCATCTTTTCAGTTACTCTCCCTAAAACTATGTCGTCACCCGTTGCAGGTACAAGTACACCGTCTTGATAAGTACAAAGATCTCCAACATTCAAGTCAGCACCACCTTTTAGTTTTAATTTAAATTGATGCTCGACTCCCTTACCTATTCCCTCAACCATAACTTGTGATGCATCAGTGTACTCAACATCACGACGAGCAGGATAATCTATCTTACCTGATTCAATGTCTGATTGCAGGTTTTTTGGAAAGATAGCTAGAAGGGGTGTCGCAAACATTGTCTTGAGAAAATTTCTTCGCTTCATACTCATGCCGCAGGCTCCATTTCAATAACCTCATACCTTTTACTTTCAGCCAGATCATCATACGGGAGCCAAGTACGTCGTCCATAGTTAGATTTGGCGAGTAGCTTCACGAGGTCGTCGGACTGTGACATACAAAGGGGCCGGAATCCACACCCGAAGAATGCACCACAAGCGTTAGGAGCATTCTGCCAAAAAGGAAAGAGCTTCCCGGTTTCTCGATATATTTTTTTACACTCGTTAATGACCTTCATCTGCCATCTGATCTGATCAGCACGTTCAAGAATCTGATTAGGTGTCCGCATTGTTACGGAACGTGTGAAGATTTTTTCTTTAATAGACTCGACAGTTCCACGCTTGAATTGGTGTGTCCTTATACCATTGATGATTGCGCCCTTGGGCCATCTTCCGGTAAGCTCATGCACAGCCCAACAGTAACCTGTCATTTGATTGTTGGGATTAAACTTCTTCAAGAAAGAATCATTAAGCTGACGTTTCGTTGACTTGTGATCTACGATGAAGATATCTCCCTCGGTATAGACATCATCACTGTAAATGATTTCAATGATCTTGTCAATCTTACCAACAAAGATACCTTCACCAACATCAATGGCAAAACCCATCTCCAAATAGGGCTTACCCTCACCATCAGTCAGCACCCTAAACTGCTTCCGTTCTTTTTCAATGGGATGCAGTTCTGCATATCGTGTGAGCAGCCACATTCCCCACTCGATAGAGAATTCCTGTTTGCTGCCCTTTTCCGTGTCAAGATGAATGTCGATGTTAGTACCAGGAGCCTTACAACGATGTGCAAAAGCCATGATTGCCTTGTCGAAGGAACCTGTGAGATCATATGTATACATGAACTCATGGATACCGTGGCCGCTGGTGAGATACCAAGCCTCTTGCTCTTGCTCTGCCAGTCTCCAACCCTCAGCATACAGGTATTTGCGTGGACACATGTTGAAGAGGTCAAGAGCAGAGTTGTCATAGATCTCTTCTTTGTTTTTATCTTTGTCGGCAAGGACTTGCCTAAATTTTTCAAAGGTGGGTACGGCTGTGACTACGGATTGTTGGGTCTGCGTCATTAAGAAGTCTCCTCTTCCTTCTTCGTCTCTTCCTTTTTCTTTTGGTCTCCCATTGTTTCGAGAAACTTTCTAGCAGTATCCGGTGTCAACTTACTCAGGAGCGTATCGAGTGGATTTACTTTCTTTGCTGATGAAATTCGAACCTGTCTTAGTCTACGGAGCTTCTCATAAGCGGCCCGACATTCATCAATGTCCATGTCGTCTGTGGGCTTGGTGAATAGTTCAATCAGGTCTTCAGGTTCTTTTTCCTCTTCTTCAACCTTGGTGTCATTCACTACTTGAATCCTCACTAACAGCTGTAGCTGCTTCCCGTAACTCGTCTCTCCTTGCTTCTTGTCTTTCTTTGACGTGCTTGTTTATTGCCTCAAGACCGAACTCTTCCATTGTCTGCCCGTCGAACAACGCAACGACCTTCCAGGCGAAGTGGACAGATTCAGGTATGTTTCTAAATTGGAATGGTTTTGTTTTTTCTTCAGCTTCTACCATAATAAATAACCTTAATTAAATTTAAACAGCTCACTCAATCAGCGGAGGAGAGAAGTCGCGTTAGGCCACAGAAATGTGCTCTGAACGCTTCTAGTCTTGCTAATCGAGTGAGCTGTACTGTTGCTGAGACCCCCTGGGATAAGGGTGGGGATCGTGTCGCTCACCATAATCAAAACCGTTTAGTTAAAGATTAATAATGTTACACAATCACCAAGTCTCAGCAACACTGAAGGGAGCGATCAGCTTCCGTAACATCTCACTGTTATTATGCACTATGGCAATCGACTTATGGAGAATTCCACCACAGTTCACACTGTCGCTCCCAGCTTAGAACTTAAAAGAATGGAACAAACATAAAGTCTCCACTTTCATCAAAATCATCGCTACAATCTTCACAGTAAACTTCTTGTCCCGTCTGATCCATTGCCTCAGCTTTCAGCAAAGACATGGTTACAGTGTTTCCACAGTAGAAGCACGAGGCTTCAATCTCATCGACCACTTCATATTTTTCGTCTGACTTGTTACTTTTTGAACTGCTCAATTCCGATCTCCGCGCAAATGCATCTTTCGATTCGTATAACAAGTGTAACACTTTGGTCCCTGGTTGTCAAGTTCTTTTTTCTCCTTTGTTTTCAACACTTTAGGGGAATTTCCAAAAACTAAGCCATTTTTAGCCTATTCATCCATTAACTCATTTCTTTCAGCCCATCCTATCAATCTCACCCAATCATGAAAATGACAATGTTTCTCATATGGACAAACCACAGATGGTCGAACGCAGCCATCTCGATCTATTTCATGGTCTAGCATGGCACTTTCACCGCAGCTAGGGCAAATAATCGAAGCCGTATCGGGTCCGTCTGTCTGCTTACACAACGTCCAATTCTTTCTCTCAACGTCAATCATATGTCATACGTTTAACCTCTCCAGCAACCGACTATATCTTGTGGCTTCTCTCCTGTTCGTGATGGCCCGTTTGAGTCCCATCTTATCGGCCAGAATGATACATTTCTCTTTGAACCGAGTCATACCAGTATAGATCAGGTTTCGAGTCAACATATAAGTATGCGTGGTAGAGATTATGACGATCCCTGCTTTTACTTCTGATCCTTGATACTTATGGATAGTACAAGCATATGCAAGCATTAACTGTTTCTGAAAATTAATAGGATAGTCAATGGTTTTGTAGTCGAAGAAGTCGATCTTATATCCAGAGCGAGTTACCTCTAAAATCTCTCCTACGAAACCGTTGAAGACACCAAGTCTGTAGTTATTTTGTGTTTGCATGATCTTGTCGCCGACGGAGAAAGGTTGGTCTGAACGCGCGGTGGGATTCAATTCATATCTTAACATTTTATTAAGAGCCTCGGTCCCAATTTGAGTTCCTTTCTGTGGAGATAGGATCTGTATATCCCTTAAAACGTCTGGATAATCCTCTTTCAACTCGTTAACGAGGTCGATGATCTTTTCCCTCACGATTATGGGATTCTGCGCCTCTTCAAAGATCAAATCGGGGCCGAAGCTCAACTTCAACTCTCCACGATTAATCCTTAATGCGTTCTCGGCGATCATACTTCCCTTACCCTGGCGGTGATTTGTCTTGAGCCAGAAAACAGGGACTTTCTGTGACTTAATGAAATCACGAAAGAACGACCCTGGGCCAACTGGTGCAAGTTGATCTACGTCTCCGATAAAGATTATCTTGGTGCGGATGGGGAGTGCTTGGATTAGTCTCCATGCCAATACTATATCAATCATGGAAGACTCGTCAACAATCACCCAATCATACTTCGTTAGCTGCTTTTCGGCGTTGTATCCCCAAGAGAAGTCTGTGAAGTTCGCGCGGAGGAGTCTGTGGAGTGTAAATGCGCTTCGGCCAGTAACTTCTTGGAGTCGTTTGGCAGCCTTGCCAGTGGGCGCGCATAGGACGTAATCGTCGTTGGCCTTGTCTAAGATGTCGCAGATAGTTTTCGTGATATAAGACTTACCTGTACCTGGACCGCCAGTGATGATACAATCGTGACACTTACTAAATCGAGACACAGTAGCCATTTGATCTCCGTCGCTTTCTAGCTCAGGATATGTTGCGGCAAGCTGAGTGACATTTAGAATCTCGAACATTTCATCTGAGATAGCTGGATTACGCTCTTTCATTTTTTCCGCAACACCAACCTCTGCATCGTAATACTTCTTCAAGAATACATAGAGGTCGTCACCTTCTTTTTCAATTACGACACTCTCCTCTTTCACCAATTCGGGGATCAATTTCAAGTACTCAGTTACCTTCTGCTTCTTGAGTTCTTTTTCGAGCTTCCACATAGGAAGACAGGTATGGCCAGATATGGTGTTTTGATCTAGGACGTGCTTAATTAATGCACGTTGGCGCCGTGGATCATTCTTATCAAGGATGCCACACAACTGTGCAATGTCGTCGGCGCGTCTGAAACTTATACCGTCTAGATCCATGAATCTGTATGGATCGTTCTCGATGATTTCTTTGGTGGTCTCTTCACCAAACTTATCAATGACACGGGCCGTGAGTGCTTCACCGAATCCTATCATCTTTAATTGACGGATGAGTTTTTGATCGAAGTCTTCTAAGTTGAGTTCTTTCTTTCTGTCTGTGGTCATTAATCTCCCTTCAATTTGGGTATATTCGTGAGTGGGCAGTCTTTTTCATGTTGTGAATCTTGTGGAGATGTACCTAATCCAATGATACCGCCACACAACTTGCACTTCTTTCCCTCAAATACATCAATAATAGCATACTCTAAAATCTCTGCAAGAAGATCCAACACCACTTCAAGACGGACAGTCATTTCTTCGTTAGCGATGTTCATTTGTAGGATAGTTTCTGTTTTCCATTTGTCTGTTGATTTTACAACTTTGGGTTTCTTTCGTAACTTAAATCCATCTCTCCACTCATTCAATGCATGAAGGCCCCGCGTACATTCATAACAGATACCATCGGCAGTAGCTAGGTCACATTTACAATGGATACAGGCACATTTGATTAGGGGGTTGCTCATGCTTGATCCTCACAGGATAATCACAAGTAGTTTAAGGAGTGGTCGGTTTAGGCTTTGCGTCCAATCCCTTCTCTATCTCTGCCCAGCCGCAGGTTTCTATGCAGATGTATAGCGCATAATCGCTGTAGCCTTTCTGGTACTCCTGGCAATCAGCCGTATGCCCACCATGCTTTTTGAGCTGGGCGCGTAGGGTGGTGATGCGCTGCTCCATCTTCTCCCACTCATTCACTGAATACCCCGCGATCCCTTTGTCAGGCATCACTCACCTCCGTTGACGTGTCGGTGTCCTCCTTTATCTACTCCTAGGGCCTTGGCCATGCGCTTTTTGATGCCGCCTTTTTCTTGGGCGTTCAAGTACCCGGTCGCAGTCACATAACCGAGAAAATCAGCCATATCATCAAAGGCTTTGTTCGTTGCCCCGACGTTTTCAAACACTCCAGCTTGAGGTCCGTATCCCCTTGCCCAGAGGATGATCTGAGCAGGTCAGCCACCTCCGAGCTCATCGAAGAATAGCGTTTCGGAGTAGACAACCTCATCCGCGATAAATGCCTTTTTCAAAAATTCCCTTTCTTTCTCTGTGATCACTCACCACTCCTTTCTTGCTGACGTTTTACTGACGTTTTCGCTCAAAATTCACCCATTTCCGCACCTGTAAGTTGTTGTTTTATTTGGGTAGGGCTACCAGAAGAATACCATCCCAGTGGTGATCCTATGCTTGTAAGTGCGCTATTCATTGACGTTGCTATTCACCGGTTTCGCTGGTTGACGTGTTACTGACGGGTTTCACCATGTCTTCACCACCTATGCGTAGGCGACGGATTGCTCTGCCTATTTCCGCCTCGTAATAGCCATCACACCACTCTGCCGCAGCCTCAATCGCCTCATTGTGTACGGTGATGAGGGCGGCTTCGAGTGTATTTTGATGTCCTATAGCAAGTGTGTGAGCCTTCGCCCGTATCGCTGCTTTGTTCATCCCCACCCCCTTAATAGTGCGGAAACAACCACTGGCTAACTATCAACCCAATCACCACCACAGCAATAACGGTAACTAAGTCTCCGCTAGTCATCCCAACCCCTTCTCGATCTTTGCCCAGCCGCAGTCGCAGGGATTCGCTGTAAAATTTCCTCCCCCTGGTTGCGTGTAGTAACCTCCGTGGCAAGCACAATCAGCCGTATGTCCACCATGCTTTTTGAGCTGGGCTGTCCTTTGGTTGTAGGCGTGTTGCGTGGGACACCGAGTTTCCCAATCCTTGAGCTGGGCTTCCAGTTCTTGCACTTTCCGCTGGCAATCTAGCCACATGCCTTGATGTTTAATACGATTGGCTTTCTCGTAATTAAACTCATCATTAACCCTCTCCAACTCCCGATCCAGTGCGATGTTTTGATCTTCTAATTCATCTATCTTTTCTTCCATGTTCTCCATTAGTCGCCTCCTTTCTTTCCTTTATAAATTGCTCTGCGTCATATCTGAGAGTGCAATGGGGCGCTTTTGATATGACTTTCTCTAGCCATTGCAATGCTTGGCTAACCTCCTGCTCCAGCTTTGTGTTTGCCGCTTTAGCATCTTCAAGCTGGGCGCGTAGGGTGGTGATTTGCTTCTCGGCTTTGTCTAGGCTTTTGTGCAAGCTGCCCAGCTCTATATCCCGCAAGTCCAGTACCTGCTCCATCCTCTCCCACTCACTAACTTCCACTGTCATTACACCCATTGCTTGCCTCCTCTGGTTTCTTCAACCCCGAAAGTTCCCACAAATAATAGGATGTAACTAGACCATCGTGCGCCCACCAAGCAGTGCCCAAATACTCTACAACATCGAAAACATTGTATGCGTCCATATCGTGATCATCTAGGATAGATAGGATCTTCACAGGGACTTCTGGAAGTTTTTCATTGACGTGGAATGAGGCGATGATCCTAACTTCAGATTTACCACCAAGTATTGCAGTTAGATCACAATAAGCTGACAGGAAGCGGGCCTGCTCAGGTAGGTTGAGATCATGTATGTGGTTTGGTTTTGCTATAAAGGTGTGTATCCTAATTACGTTCATGGTGTCTCCTCTAAATTACGACCAAATAACTATTGATCCCAAAGTCAATAAACCAACCAATATCACGAGCCAAACAATTATAGATCCGCCTCCTGGTAATTGTGACTGCTGTTCAATGAGATGATCTCGATACCTGATCAGTTCTTCTCGGCTCATTCCAGGAGGTGGGGGATATGGTACTACTCCCATGTTACAGATATTCCATTCCGCACTTTCTTTTCGTGCATTTTAACCTACCATCTTTTAGTTTTCGGAGCTTTCCTCCACATTCGTCGCAAATAACTCTTTGTGCTTCTGCTTTCGCATGATGCTTGGCTCTCCATGCTAGAAAGCATGGCTGACAAGGTGAGATTATATCGTGACCGGAAGAGTCTGTTGCAATGATTTCGAGAGGATGATTACAGGTGGGACACTCAACTATTTTGAGTACATTGGTATTATACCAACGCGCATAACCGATGCTGGGTTCTTTGGTCATTATCTTCCACTTACTCCAAGACCCTTGTAACAACCTGGACCGTAACCCATATTGTCACCTTTAGGCGAGTATCATCTCAAATGCAGACTTCGATGATACTAAGGGCGAGTGCACTATCTTAGAATGCCGTAATAATCCATGCTGTCAACATTCCACCTAGAAATCCAACGGCTGCTGCTACAATTAACCAGTAGATACATTCAATCATACTGGACTCTTCTTTATCTAATGCTGGTTCTATGGTAGGATTTCCATCCTTATCCGTGACAATTTTTACAGCATCGCCAACAGCTATTTCTGCTCTAGTTTTAAACTTCATAAAGCCAAGAGGTGAGCTGACATATTATCTCGAGGATGGAAGTCTCAAGCAGTCAAGGTGGTCCACACCAAGATAACCGCAGGAGCCTCAAGGACAGCTCACCACTAAGCATTAGGAAGATGTTGGTGGGCCGAGACATGTATCGACCCACCTGAGGACGACCCATCACAAAAGATCGTCCTCACTCCTCATGTAAAAGAAACTCAGTGAACGTTAATACACCGAGCAAGAAAAGACATGAGGAGTAAGTCTATATGCATTCTAACAGCCCAAACTTGGCAAGCCTCCACGATAACCTCTGGTGATCAGCCAGAGTCCCTAAGACTTTTTAGGTCGACTACCTGCTTAGGAAAGTCACACAGCCAAATTTTGTGCGTCTACAGTTTGAGCTGTTGAAATGCACAAGGAACACGAAAAGGGACAAGCAGTACAAGATTTTGAGTCCTGCACTACTCATCCCCTCTCAACTGACCTACTGATGCGCAAGCGGCGAAACCTACACCTCCAGTGTATCGAGTCCACATTCTGCCAAAAATGCGTTCAGCTTGGCAGCGATCTCGGGATCAGCCTTGGCCTTGCTGCGGAGTGCATTGATGGGTGAAGTGGATCGTGTCTTCGCGGCGCGGGCAGCATTCATCGAATTGGCCTTGTGCTGTTGATTGACCAGGCTCAGCACCTGATCTTCACCACGAATTTCGACTTCGCCTTCGTCGTTCGTCACGGTGAAATGACCGACAGCAGCTTGGACCGTCAGAAACTTTTCGATGTCGATGGTGTCTACCACCTGACCGCCTGACTTGATCTCCACGTTCTCGATTGTCTCGATTCCTTCTGGGCTCATTGTTGGTATCCTCCTTTCATTAGAATTTCGGCTGGTTTTTAGTCTCCCCAACCAATAAGCTAATTATACCACAATTTTTGGCCGTTGTCAAGTCCAAAGTGGAAAATTTCACTTTTATTTTGGGCAGGGCAAAATTGGGGCGTCAGTTACCGGGCTCGATTAGAGCATCCGCCTTATTGCTCCAGAAGACTAATCGGCATCATGTTCTTAATGTCGTCTTCCTTTTCCTTCTCAGGTTCAAGTTCAAGTCCAACGAGCCCTGGAACACCTGATTTATCACAGAACAGCTTAATGAATGTTATTGTATTCGCAGCTTCATTTGTGAACTGGACTTCACAGTCAATGAGCCTTATGCCATCAACAGTGAACTCTCCACCTCCAAAGACCAATTTACATCGTTGTAAAATACAGTCGTCGAAGTGTGCGTTGTCGACGTAGATTGTCTCGTCTTTGTGTTTACCTGAGATTACTGACTTACCATCTTCATTGTGTTGTTCCATAGATACTCCTTTTAGATATACGGATTCCGTACATTGACTTCCTTAGCGTTTTAATTGTGCTTGAACAGCAGCTTCAGCAAATTTGTCGATGCTCTTTGCTAGTTTCCTTTCTACTGCCTTTGTTATTTGATCTTTGAATTTACCTTTCTGCAAAAGATTCTGCACAATGTCGCGCACCTCAGATTCGATTGTGTAGCGAAGTCCAGCAAAACCTTTGTTTGCAACGAACTCGGCAATTTTGGATTTCATGGTATCCTCTATCTGACGTTGCAGAACAGTTTGTAAGTCGTCGAAATTTAAAATAATGTTAGTCATTATTAATCCCCCGATCCTAATTCAAACAATGCGGCTCCCAATTTCTTGCTTTCAGGAAGAGGATCTTTTCTCAAGCCCTCCTTGTCCTTCACAATCCTACTAATAAATGCAGGACTCAGCAGCCGCGTAAGATAAAAGAAAATTGAACAGGTACACTTTACACACTGCATCTCTCTAAGATGCTGAACCTCTTCACACTCGACGCACATCTTCTGCACACGTACTTCTTTGTCGTACCATTTCTGTAACTTCATAAATCTCCCTTTTGATGATGTTAATAATTAGAACAATCTTTTATGAGAAGAATTGCTCTCGAATTCCACAAGATGCTTTACAGTCTTCTGGAATCTCTTGTCAACAATTGCATCCATAATCAGTTCGCTAAGATCATTAAGATCCTGTGAATTTTCTACGGATGCCAAAACATAGGATATAGAAAGAACCAGGGCCAAAATCATAGGATAGCTCTTCGCTGCATGGTGAGACATATAAACTCCTGCAAAGATCGACAGCACACTATCCTTCTTTACTTCACCGGATGAGGGAAGCAATGCATCAAGCATTATCTTCGTGAGCTTTGCAATCGCAACTGCTTCACAATCCTTCTCCATGCGTTTCGTTGCATGATGTATAAAGTGCGTCTCCTTGGCCTCGACATAGCTCTTTACTTTGTTGTGGATCGAGGGAGCTAAGTCCATGACGAACTCATTAGCAGTACCTGTTCCACGGATGATATACACAGTGGCGATCACCTCGGACAAGAAGATGAGGGCTTTCTTTGTGTCTGCTCCGCCAGTCAGTACGGTCGTGTCCATTATGAATGATACCCAACGGTAGGTATCAAGTTTGTCTAGTGCATCGAGTTCATCTGACATCATACTCCTTTTTGTATGCTCTTTTGCGACATTGGCCGACGTTCGATTTTAAGCGTTTGGCCGGGTTTGGTCTTACCGTTTGGATTCGGAAAGTCTAAAAACGCCGCTATGGGCCGATTTGGGGCCTTTATAGGGGCGTTTTTGGCCGTTCCCAACCTTCAATTTCACGATTCACTCAAACAGCGAATCATCCCAACCAATTAGATGATACGACCGTCAGAACCTACGTCAGTTAGTACCTCATCCTGTTTCTCTTTCTCCAACATTTCTTGAACTGCAAGAGTCTTGAAATGATGTTCAACTGCATAACCAACACGTTCAATACCATATTTGTCGATTATGTCATCCAAGTCTAAGACAGGCTTATCCTTATCTTCGATCATCTGGACTGAAACTCGCGTTCCGATGGCTGAGCCGACTGTCGTTGAGCAACGGAAACATAAAGGTTTAATCGGACTGTGATGGCCTAAACTGTTTGGCCTCACATACAGAAGGTCATCAGTGAAAAGGAACATTTCTTTACATTCTGTGCAGATTGCATTAAATTGCATTATACTCCTTCAAACACGTGCCAAACAAAGGGTGGCTGTTGAAATGTTGCAATATATTTGCCAACGTCACCGCTAACTGGATGACCTGTTCCATGAATTACGATGACTCGATCATCTTGCAACACTTTAGGGTCAACTAATGCCCATATCTGAGGCTCACCATTTTGGATCTGCACATCAAGAAAGGTTGCACCTTCCGGTAAGGTGATGGTTTGACGGTCTGTTACTAAAAGCGTGTACTTCCAAATAGTTTTCATCATACTCCTTCTTAAATCAATCCTTCAAGTTCATCAAGCCATTGTAGCTTGAAAGTCCAGTTATGTCCTCCGGTGTACTCACGTCTCCACTTAGAAACGTGAGTACATCTTAGGCACCTCATGTGGTGGATTGAACGATCTGACATTTTACCTGATTTCAGGACTATATCAGTATATCCGACCCGTTCCATCATTCCAAAGCTGCATTTGGGACAATGCATCATAAACTCCAAATGTTTGAAAATACACACTTGTAACACCAAAGCCGCAGGATACCTTGACGCATGAAGATTCTGTATTTCCATTTACGGCATTGTGGGCAGCAATGTTTTTGCATCATTCTCCCTTTTCGGTTCCATAACTTTTATCACATACTTCGATCTCTGCATTGGATTCGGCGATGATTACCCAGGGCATACTGGTTCTAACTGCTTCGATCACACCGTTTATGTCGTGATGTGTGAATTGAATGATTCCATCAGTCATATGCAAAAATCCTTCAATGTTATCGCATTCTTTGATCGCTCCGTCAGGTCGATATATTAGAATCTTCATCCGTTTCTTATGACCTCCATAATAATGTAAGCAACTGCGCCCCCGACTAATGCTCCACACAGCCAACAGGCTAGGCCGAACACCCTCATGGCGAAGTTCATCTCCTTCTTTATCCTTTCCTCACTCGAAGTTGTCCGCTTCACGATCTTAGGAATGAGTCTTTTTGTGATAACTTCTACGTCGTCCATGATCATTTCTTTATATACATCCTTTTAAGTCCTGCCATCTCGCCCTCATTATAAGTGATTCTTAATGCGAGCGTTAGAAGTATCACATCATCCTCTGTGTGTGATGGTTTGATTACTTCTAGTGTTAGTTTTGCTCGCCTGCTTAGTTGTCTGTTAGTCATTGTGATTCTTTCTCTCCTCCACATAAAGAAAACGTTTCTATTACGGCCCTCAACATGAACAACTGATCAAATTTCTGCTTTGCCTCAGATGAGGCAGTATCATTTATGAATAGGTGTCCTGTCCATCGGCCAACTTTCTTTCCAAACATGACACTAGAGCGACCACCATCACTAAGGTGATACTGCACACCGCCGAACTCGAAGTCGTCTGGAAAGTCAGTGAACTTTTTGTGTGTCTCACTCTTCCCCGTAACTTCAATGTCGAGTGTCCTCAGAAAACGATGTAGCCTGTCGCGATCAATCCAATGGTGTGGTGTCTTCATCGATTCTTCCTTCTACTCGCTTTCTGAATCTTGCGTTTTTTCTTTGCAGTCGTTTTCTTTTTCTTCTGCCTTCGTCTTTCGTCTGCGTATGCAAATTTCATGCGTCTCCTTTCTTGTTGTTATCCCCAAGTCCTATGATTCTCGGCAACGTGTTCATACCCGTCATACTCATGGATATGATATGATACGTCATGTGGAATTTCAACGATCTTTAAAGTACAGTAGCTGCCACTCATGAAAGCAACTCCAGCCAGTTGGATCAGGCTAATGAGATCCTGATCATCGCGTGGAATCTCTCTACAATAACCGTTGTGGTCGAAATCATTTATCTTCGATTCGTATGGTCCACGAATAGTCTCACCACCGGGATACCATTCACCTTTTAGTACTGATTTCAAGGCCCACGGATTTCCTAGTTCCCTGAGCTTGAGTGTACCTGCTGTTGATATACCGAATCCACCAAATCGTGCGCAGATTACTACTTGTTTCATGCGTCTCCTCTTGATACCTTATCCAATTTCTCTCTGCATTTGGAACAAGATCCATTCACAACAGTTTGCAGATTGAATCGTTGTGTGCAAGTTTTACACCAAGCATAATTTCTTTGCCTTCCAAGGAACCGGCGTGTGATCCCTCTCATTCTGCGATGGAATTGTTCGAGAGTCTCATTTTTATGGTGTGAGTCGAATTCATCGAGCTGAAACCGGATTGTGTACTTGAGTTTCAATTGGTCTCCTTTAATCTAATTTCTACTTTTTCTATTGCATCTTCAAGTGTGTGTATAAACTCTGGATCATTCTTCACTCGTTCGCGTAAGTATTTGAGACTGTTGCTGAGTGGATTGGATTTCTCCTCCTCTTCTTCCTCATCCTTATAGTCGTCGTCAATTTCACAATCATCTGCGCTTCTAGGCTCAGGTACCATTACTCTGAGCCGTTCAATCAAGTCCTCAAGCAATACTTCTAGGCTATCATACCTATTGCCTGCTGCGTCAGTGTGGCTGTGATATGTACCGAGCAAACTTTCGAACGTATCACACAGTTCTCTGACTACCTCACCACTTACTGTATCTTGTCCGTGATTCATACGCGCGTCACCTTCCTCTTTCTATCTTCATGGATTACATTAACATACATGAAACACTTTCCATGCACAGCTAAGAACCGTTTGAATACAGCGTGTTGTGGTGGTGTAATTATAATCATCTTACCATCAAAGTCTGCCAAGTGTGCTGTGGGAACCACTTCAACAGACTCCTTCACATTCCAGTTTGTTAAAACGACTTCGAGCTTGGGTACATAATTGATGTCCCAAAATTGTTGCAATCCACTAACGCAGACACAATCAATTTCTTCACCTTTTATGGGTGAGAACCAATCACATACACTGCTGTATTTACTTGACTCATACACTCTTACTTCCTTGACTTGTTTCATTATGTGTTGAAGATCCTATCCTGGCAACCTTGGCAGAGGGCACTAATTGCGTACTCCTTGCAACTAAGGTCATCCTTGAACTGACAATCATACACGGTTCCCCTGCAAGAGACACATATCTTTTGATCGTGCGCCTCAGTCTGAGTCATACCGAATGTTACCATTGACAGCTTGTTGATAAATGCTTGCATTTGTAATGTTCGTTTCATTCTTTGTTTACCATACCTCACAATGCTTTGCGAGCGTTAACATTTTGCGGACTACATTCTTTGTAGCTTCGTACTCTTTCCAATCTCCCCAATCGAAAACATCACGTTCTTGAATTCGTCTGGAATTGATCTTGATGTCACCTCGTTCCTCAACTGTCTTTCGCATCAGATTAAAGTCCGGTGCGATATGCCGCGCAAGACTTGCAAAAGGACCTCTATCCTTTCCAATGCTCACGAGTGATTTCCACATCTCTTGATCGTTGAGGTCACACACATTCTTGTAAACGTAAGGGTGTGACTTCTCATCGAATCGACGCTTTGTGAAGTCTGGCTTTCGTATTCTTGTGATCATCTTCTTTCTAACCTCTCCCGTTGTTCTTGTTCATAACGTTTCTGTCTTCCTTCTCGCCACAGATCCCACTGTAGCCAGTTGAGGGCAAGTCTTGTACGGACACATCCAAGTGTGATTACTTGAATGAGTCCATCAAGTATGGAACAGAGTCCACTCACTATTAAACGGATGTTAGGTTTTCGAAAAGTCAAGTCTGTTGCTCCTTTCTAGTTTTTGGATCTCACCTAAGTCGTCGGATACTTTTTTCAATTGCTCTTCAGTGTATTCCCTCGTACACCATTTCACGCTGCTTGCGATGGCATCAATCTTGCCATGAACTCGTGCGATTAAGACCATCAGCTTTAGGCTGTCTTCTTCTGTTTCGTTGTAACTTTTTTCTTTTGGGCTCATGTTATCTTAAAACATACCCTCCTACAGTTTCGACGCCGAGTGCGTCACTGATTAATCTTAATGCAGAATCAGGATCATGCACTTCATTCTTGTATCCATGTAATATTAGCCTGATAGTTTTTTCAAGCCACTCCACATCGACGTGATTATCCATAAACTTTGCATGAAATACTTTCTCTTTCTCTCGCTTCTTAATGCGCTCACGAATTGCTGAACTCATACCACCTTCCATATCGTACCCAAGTCATAACCATTCTCGATCTGTCCTCGCAACCACGCGGGGATGGCTTTGGGCTTTTCAAAGTTCGGATCATAAATGAGGTTATTGGCGAAGACGACCCTATGTCCGGTCATCCCGATGCGCGTCATTCTGATCATCCCTTTGGCATCAGCTTGAGTTGGAATGTCACCCACAACCTGTAAGTTTATACTCCACGCCTTGAGCAATTTATCGACTTCGGAATCTTGTTGTTCTCCTCCGCCGACATTCCAGTTCCATTGTTTCCTGTTGAGGTTATCTTTTACCCATGTTCTCCCTTCTTCAATTTGTTTGTTGGCGAGCATACAGATGCTACTGAGGACACACTCGCCGTGTTCATTCTTCTGAAGATCAACTATTACCGGGGCTTCCTCTGTGGCTTCCTTCACGAACTTATCAGTATCAACACCAAGGTGGCCGAGCAAGGCGAGTGTCATGCCTTTGTGACTCCGTAACGCGGCAAGTATAGCCTCGTCGATTGTCTTCTCACATACCAAGTCCACAATGGTTAGGTGATCTTGCATCCCGATCCTATGGCATCTGTCCTCACTTTGTATCCTATCAGTCTTTACGAACGAATTGGAATAGAATACTTCAACCCCGGCCCTCGTCAAGTCAATCCCATGCGCACCGACTGACTGATTGATAACTGCTATCTTTGGAAACTCAGCATTGTTGAAGTCATTGATGTCATCAAACCGCCGCGCCTTATTAGAACCGCAGACCTTACAATTATCACCTCCGTGAATAACTACAACTGACTCGTCGCCGTGTATCTTCCTCAATCTTGCAGCAATCAGATGAAGGTCATGAGTGAAGCGAGACCAGATGACCACCTTCTCAGTATCAAGGTCGATCTCATCAATCACTTCTTCGACTGCTTCGAGTTTTGGGTTCCAAGGCAAATCAATAGCAACCCCTTCACTATTGTAGATGAAACCATTCGCTGCTTGGGCCAACTTCGTCATCATTGCCAAGATGTTCATGATGGTGATTGTACCACCTGCGTCTGCAAGCTCAGTCAAGTCCGTGACCATCTTGGTTTGTAACATTATGTAGAGTTCTTCCTGCTTAGGACTCATTTTCAGAGTCCTCATGTCATACATCTTTGGCGGCAGAGTCAAACACTCATCCTTCTCAAATCTAACGCTGATCTCTTCCATACGCTCACGCAATTCCTTGACGGTTCCGCGCCGGGGCACAAACTTCCAACCCTCACGAATAAAGTATGCGCTAGAGAAAGATTCATGAAGGTGAGAGAATGTGAGCGGTTTGCCATTCGCAGCCTCATTTTGTATGCTGTTGAATTGCTTGGCGCGGTTCAAGAATACGAAGGGCATATGAACGTCAACCAATTTGTTTGCATTGATTGTTCCTGACATGATGATTTTGTAATCTGCATCCTTGAATGTGTACATCAAAAAACCAGTACGCTTCGCTTTTGGATTTTTAATCTTATGACACTCATCCAAGATGACCATCTGCCAATCAACGTACCTCATGATTGCAGCCAACGGGATATTCCTTTCAACATCACCATTGCCATTTGTCTCTTTGGCAACCATTGCAAACGACTCGTAATTGATGATGAGAATGTCTGCACGTTCTTTTGGATCAGACAGGAATACTTCCATGCGCTCTTTGTAACTCCCAGAAATGATCTGTGACGTAAGGTGTGGAGTATGTCGTCTGATTTCCTTCTGCCAATTGGCCATCGTTGTGGTCGGGCAAACAACAAGAATGTTACCTGATTCAATTTGCCCAGCTTTCATTCGCTTATCAATCGACATTAACACTGCAAAGGTTTTGCCCGTGCCCATCTGTGAGAGGTTCGCGCTTTTCGGTATGAGGTCGTGAATCTTGTACATCACCCATTGGTGATCAAAGGGTTCAAATTCTCCTGTCACCTTGAAGTCACGCTCTTCCTTCGGCACACCGTTCTCTCTCCACTCACGGATTTTCTCAACTCTTTCTTTCGTGAGCAACACCAATGGGTGGATGAGTTTGATTGCATTTGCGGCTTCACCCTCAAACTGGATAATCAACTCCTCGAACTCAAAAGCAGCAATCACGATCAGTGACTGTTTGACTTCGTTCCTCACGATTTTCTTTTTCTTCGTTTTGCCTTTGAGCATCTTCTCGACAGAATCCCTGAACGATTCCGTTATGGCCGCAATGTCTTCCTGAGGTAAGTCTTCACCGATACGCTGGCTAATGACGTTGTCAAGATTATTATACTCATAGACTTGCTCAAACATCTTCTTGAAGACATCTTTGGCAACAGGCACATCGACTGTTTCCTCAATCGGTGTTGATATCTCTTCAATTCGTGTACCAAACTTGAAATCACTTGCACGTGCCAAGGAGAAGATTGCCGGAGTGAAAGGATACACAAGTTTAGTGTACTCTGTTGTGAAATGCATACGGCCAAATATCTGCTTGACGAGCGTTGCATCAGAATATCCTGCGTTGACGACAATGTCGCCATCCTTTGAAACAGTCGCCTTGATTATTCTTTTTGTGTCGTCCATTAAGTAAGCCTCCACAAAGATACCTTATCACAACTTACACAACTTCGTGCATTTACCCAAGGAGCAAATAACCAGAGCCACCAAGGAGCGTACTTCCTTTTCATTTTACCATTTATCACTACCATGTGTAGGCAAGGTTTTGTGTCGTCCATATTAATTCTCTTTCAATCCTTTCAGATCTTCCTTTTCAAGATCAAACCGAATCCAACCGATTAATTCCTTGACCATATCAAAAGGTATCTCAGCGGTTATCGAACCCTTGCGCCAAGGTTCTGGTTCATCCTTGGCTGTGAAACCAATCTGAATTTCTCGCTCAAACCGATCTTTGACCTTTTGTACTTGTTCTCGTGTAATGTTTGACATCAGACTCCTTCTGTTGCAGGAACCAGTCTACCTTTTTCAATAACGTATGTTGTATGAATCTCAGGACCGCCTGACCAAACCACACAATAAACGGGGCCGCAATAACCGGGGCTGTCTGTCATGTAGCCCTCAATCACACTTATACCTGCTTGAGAAAGGAAATCACGTTCTTCTTGTACCTCATCCTTGGTTGGTAAGTAATTGTTTCTTTCACATCTTTCACAAGCACATGCAACGGCCAATTGCTCAAGTTCCCATTCTTCTGGCGCACGAACTGTCATGCCTGGTGTGATTGGTGTCATAACCGGGTTTAGGGCATCCTCTACAATCTCTTCAATTCGAGTCATTGCCTGAAGTACAGTCATTTCACCATCAGGAACCATTTTGAGTGTGTCTTCGATTTCTTTTAATTCTTGATTCATGTCTATTGTTGCTTCCTTTCTTTAATGATTGTGATTACGTCTTGGATCATGTCTTTCCAGTCCTCGTTCGGAATCCGCTTCTCATTGAAAACATGAAACCCGTTGCCGTTTGACTTCGCACTCGTATAGGCCTGCTTCAACTCTTTCATACTCAGGGTTTGAAGATGCTCTTCCATAATTGCGTAATCCGTAGCCAATTCCTCAACCACCTTTTCATGCTCAGATTCTTCTTCAGCTATTTCGATTTGTTCCTCCTCCATGTGGCGCGTACCATGTGTGTTTCCACAATGCCCCCGGCCTAACCATTTTCCGCAATCCGCGCATTGATAAATTGCATGGTGCATATTACATTCGCAACACACTTGGTATTCAGGCCCCTTCTCGACTTCTTCCTTTTTCTTTACCTCAACCACTGGCTCAGGAGGCACATAATTAAAAGCTTCCTTTATCATCTGTTCCATCGAGATTTTCGCTGCCTTGGCGGTTTTGCTGAATTCAGAATCACAAGATGCGGAACAGAAGAGCATGATCTTTCGCGCCTTGCTTTTGCTTTTTGAGGCAGTGTATCCTGGCAAGAAAGGCGCGAGGGCTTTGATTGCCTCAACACTCACTTTACCCTCAACCATATCCGAGATGCGCATGAGCTTGGTTGAGTTCTGACAACCCTTCCTTTTGCACTTTGCAAATTCATTAGTCTCACTGAGGCGGATTTGAAGATGCTGAAAAATATCACGAAGTTTCGGATTGCCATCAAGTTGAGATTCGATTGCACTACTTAGGAGCTCAATCTCTGTTGTCTTGAGGCTAACGTTTTGCCTGGTGTCAAGTGTTGGAGCATAATGACTTGGGTCAAATTGCTCGGTATGAAGCATTGAATCGAATTCCTCAAACAAGGTATCGAAACACCAAGAATGGTATGGTTCACTCCTGTAAAGAATTGTTTTCGCGGCTGCTTCAATTTGTGTGTTGCATTTAAAACAAATCATGATTTTGTGATTGCCTCCTCACGATTTAGAAATGCGTAGAATCTGTGCATTTCCGTAGAAGTGAATGGTGTGAATTTTGCGGTGAAGAATCGCCCGAAGACATTCTTCATGTGTGATGGCCTGTTCCAAGTAAATGGAATCAAGTAATTGACGAACTTTCTACTTATCATGTTGTCTTGTCCTCCTTTTGGACTTCCGCCCGTTGTGATTGTATGAGGCTGTTTTGTATTACTCATCATTTACTTTCATAACCATGTTAGCACAAAAATCGCCTTTTGTCAAGCAAAAAATAAGTCGTTTGTTTTCAACGACTTACAGGCTTTTGATACCTCATGGCATCATAGTATTTTTGACAGCCTCAACTAGAAGTGCGGATTCCGTATATCAACTTCCTACACCTCTTCAATCAGTTCAGTTTTCGGAGCTGAGTCAACTTCTTCAGATGCATCATCAACGATCTGACCGAAAGAACGCTTATCAAGTTCGCCTTTATCGTACAACCGATTTTCCAGCATTGTACTGATCTTGAGATCTTCCTTTTCTTCCTCAGTCATTTCAACAGACATTGGGGCAAGTAGCTTCCTGAGTTCTTTGTCAGCAGTCAATCTTCCCTTCTCTTCAGCGTGATCAAGCATATCAAGTACTTGACCTGCTAAGACTTTCCTTCTCCTCGCCGTTGAGGCATTTTTTGATTTCGATACCTGTCGCCGTTGTTCAATGACAATACGAAGTAGGTTGAGGGCGTTCAGCGGGTCCTCATTAACTGTGTAACCATTACAACTAACAGTAAACGTACTAACGTTGACATTTTCAATGGATGTGCGAATCTCTTTTTCTAACTCATCCAGTCCTTCGGCAAGTTTGATCTTCCGCATTTTGCCTTCATCATCAGCAATGAATATAACGACACGGCTAGCACTAATGCTAATGCGCCGTAGGTTCACCATTTCATTGTCATCAGCCTTTGATTCGATGAATGTGATAATGTTACCTTGGTGCGGTGGGTTGAAGCAATTCCTCAGCATCTTACCATCCCTTGTTTCATCAGTCATTTTGTGTCTCCTTTTTGGTTTACCTTTCATTAAGTCTAACGATATCAATACTTTACGTCCCTAAGATATGTGTTTACGTTAACTCAACCCTGACCCCCAATTAAGTATTATACTATACCCGTTTACTAAAGTCAAGTAAAAATAACGCCTTTGTTTTCAACACTTTACGCTAGTGAGGGGGTTAATTAGAAAATTTTTCGCTTGGGGGCCTTTGCCTTGACTTCTTCCCATGCTGTCATCAAACAATATAATCCTGCAACCTCTCTATGTATTTATAAAAAAAAAAAATAAAAATAAAACAACATAATAACATAGGCATGATTACAGAGAAGCAGCAGCCAAGACCAAGCTCAAGACACTGTCGAAAGGCGGCCCCCCCAAAAAATTCATTGGTTAGTGGGACGCTAGTGTAAAGTGTTGTAAAGATTGGGGTTATATAGGTTAGTGAATGAGTAAAGGTACTTAAAACGTTGTAAAAACCGAGTTAAGTTAGTGTTAACTTTTACCTCCACAGTAACACACACAAGTCTAATCCTTTCAACACCTTACGTCCTAAACAACCGTTAACTGTCCGTCTGATACACCTCAACCTCCATTTAAAAGCCATCGCTAAGGCATTGATCAATTGTTGAAGTGCGGATTCCGTATTTCTGCATGCCTTTGCTAGGGTAAAGTAACTATGATGGAGCGCTGGCGTCATAGTATGATGCCGATTTTCATTGAAAATTTTATGGTGTGATGCGATAGGACCTCATAGTATGAGGTCGGACGGCTAGTAATACAAGAATGGCGTCGCAGTATGAGCCCTGGCGTTCTTGTGAAAAAATTTATACTTGGATGCAATAGGACCTCCATAGTATGAGCTCGGATTTAG